>Ga0160433_100441_pt1 | contig 21505 bp, 17 predicted proteins | sample HID1972K_E0MG_FD_108235 | JGI IMG/M metagenome (GOLD analysis project Ga0160433, IMG submission 108235) | Enriched pill bug-associated microbial communities from UW Madison campus, WI, USA - HID1972K_E0 MG | ecosystem: Host-associated > Arthropoda: Insects > Digestive system > Unclassified ...
AGAGCGGCTCCCGGCACATGTCGATTTTTATCCGTTTTTCGTCGAAATTTTATGGATTTTTGAAAATTTGATGGATATAAGACACTGGATGCTTAAGCTGGATATCCTTTATATGACAGTGTATAGGTTCAGATGAAAGGCAGTAAAAAGTCCGACTTCGGCTGTTACAGTCGGACTTATCACGGAATAAAGAGCGCCTGTTATCGGCTACATATAATTGTTGTCTTTATTGAAACTAAGGGAAGTCTCTTTCATTATCATGGATTATCAGTACAATTCACTTATGCTTGCAACACACCTGGTAGTGACTTTATTAACAGGCGCTAATTAATGTCCGTTAAAAAATAAGTAAAGCGATACCATGACAACAGCGAGTGCGCCCCACGCAATCCAGACCTTAAGGCTCGGCTTTTCAACCTTTACCCCTGAGGTCAGATCTTTTTCATACACATGCGGATTGCGTTCAAACAATGAAATGGCCACTGCAATAACGAATAAGCCTGCAAATGTCAAAAACGACACAATGAGATAGTGCGGCCAAAACGCATACTGATCAGAAGGAAAGATCCAAAGATATGCGATTCCCACACCAAGGCTCAGTACAGATCCTACGGAAAGCGTAAAATTGACTGCGGTGCGGGTAGTGCGCTTCCAGAAAACGGTCAGCAGGAATACTACAGACAGCGGTGGAGCGATAAAACCAAGAATGGACTGAAAGACATCGAAAAGGTTCAGTCCCTTAATATTGTCGATCGCAAGCACCACGATTACGGCAAGTACGCATCCTGCGATAACAGATATTCTTCCCATACGCACAATCTCCCGGTTGGTTGCTCCCGGATTAATTTTTTTCACGTACACATCCATTGTAAAGACGGTACTGAGGGAATTCAGTGAAGAACCGATCGTACCTACTAAGACCGCGATGAGCACAACGATCACCAGTCCGTTCATACCCGGAGGGAAGAGATTGGTCACCATGGTCATATAAGCCTCGTTAGGATCATTCAAGTTCGGGTAGAGCACATAGCATAGTATACCTGTAAGAATAAAAAGAGGAAGCGACAGAATCTTGAGCCAGGCGATAAAGTTGACGCCTAATTGTCCTTGCTCTAGGTTTTTGGCACCAAGAACCGACTGAACCATAGCCTGGTCAGTACAAAAGAATGCGATAGCCGCAACAGGATATCCTAATAGAATAGCATACCAGGGGTACTGCGGATCGCTCGCAGGTTGGATCAGATTCCAGAAATGACGCGGGGTTTGCTCGTAGAGCGCACTGATTCCGCCAACCTTCTGCAAACCCAGCACCGTTAGTACCACCGATACCACGATTAGCAGGATCATTTGGAAGACATTAACCCTGGCTATCGCCTTAAGCCCTCCGGCAAATGTGAACAGGCCCGCGAAAGCAACAAGGACGGTTACCGACTGCCACATAGGAATACCCAGAATCTGCCTTACCAGGAAGCCTCCTGCAAAAAGTCCCAGAGACAACCAGGATATCAGTATCTTGATCAGGGCGTACCAGGCCAGAATATTTTGTGTGGAGTCGCCGTACCGCTTGCCCATAAATTCGGGCATAGTACTGACCTTTGCGGCCAGATATTTTGGCGCGAATACGATCGCAAGCAGGAAAAGAAACACGAAAGCATACCAGTCAAAATTGACGGCTACTATACCAGTACTGTAGCCTATGCTGGCAAATGCCAGCAGCATAGACGGTCCTACGTTGGTGCCCCACATGTTAAAGCCAATGCTTGGCCAGCCAAGTGACTTATTTGCAAGGAACAGACTTTCGTCTGTCCCTTTTTTCTTCGAAAAACTGGCTCTGTAACCGATGACCATTAAGATTACCAGATAGGCAACAACAATGACATAGTCGAGAATCGTTAAACGATCTACGATATTTCCCATGAATAGATGTATAAGTGGTTAGTACCCCAGTTTATCCGGCAGATGTAAGATCTTCTTTAGCTATTTGATATTCTTCCAGTATCGCGTCGATCTTGACGGGTAAGCCCGTTGATAAAGACCTGTCCATTGCCTGCAATAATGCTATGGTACCTATTCCTTCTTTCAGGTCAGGATAAGCCACAGTCCCCTCATTGATGCTGTCGGCAAAATATTCCAGGTAATTCTGATACTCCCCGGCATGGTGGCTCTTCCCTTCAAAACGGAAATAATGTTTTAGCTTATGCTCCCAGGTAATCATCTGTTCTTCGCCTGTGTTAGTGGTTACAGCATAGCGCAGATCCATATAATCCGCCTGACTGCAGCCCTCTGTGCCTCGCAATATGCAGCTCATCTCGCTATCGCGTGTTACTGGTTGCACGGGACCGGTATAGGCTCCGCTAACCCGCGCGATCCTGCCGTCTGTAGCTTTGAAAATGAAGTGCATCGTGTCCTGATTCTTCAACCCTGCTTTCGCACCATTCGCGCTGAGCATACCATAGCCCATCACTTCTTCAATATTAGGAAGGTACCAGCGGATAAAGTCTGTAGGGTGACTAAGCCCTCCGTAGAGCCATTTAAAAGACTGCTTCAGCGACCAGCCCTTTTCCAGGAACCAGCGGTGGTCAGCGTGGTAATAACCTTCAATAGTGATCAGGTCGCCTATGAGGCCAGCTTCAAAGTCTTTACGCTGTCTTTTTACGGGTTCGAAAAAACGGGAACTCTGGCCAACAAATACTTTCTTACCCGATTGCTTGCTGATCTGCAACAGCTCATTTGCTTTGGAGAGATCGTCGATAAAAGGTTTAGTACATACCACATGCTTCCCATGCTGCAAAGCGAGTTTAACATGCTCGGCATGCAGATGATCAGGAGTATAGATCGCGATAACGTCTATTTCCGGATCATCCAGCATATCCTGGTAGTTTGTAGTATACTGATGAAAGTCAAATTCCTTTGCTCTCTGGCGGCACATGTCTTCGTTTGCGTCGCATATCGTTTTCAGCGTGTATTTGCTGCTGGCTAGCGCAGCAGACATAGTGCTGCGTCCTTCCCCAAGGCCTAAAATTCCTAACTTTAACATTATAGATGATATTGATTGTTAATTAACTTGTTTAAAAAGAGACCAGGTTTCTCCTGGCTTTGTGCCACTCAAACCTTCCTGGTATTTTTTCATGATATTATTCCACTGATCTACTTTCGGGTTGTTCTCCACAGTCTTAGGATTCAGCTCATCAAGCGTTTTTCCTTTGGGAATGCTGATGATGAGCATAAGCTGACGCTCATCCCTGAACATCACGAGGCTTTGGAAGTCCGCCCGACAAAACCCTTTAGACACTTCAGGCCATTTCTCGAACTGCGTAGCATGGTAATCCAGATATTCTTTTTGTAAAGCAGGGCTCTTAACCAGGTTTGCTGTCAGTATAATGTGTTCCTGATCTTTGACCTGATCTTCTGAGCAGTGCTTTTTTCTGTCGAAGGAATAGAAATTATCCGCGTACAGCTTGACACTGGCACCCGGAAAATTAGCAGCTAGATTAGCCTTCAGACTGCGCGGATCTTTTAGTTTAGCATAGATTACCGCGTGATTATTCCACTGATAAACGGACCCCTCGGGCAGCTTGAACTCTGCAGCAATCTTCTTGAGCAGATCCATATTCGGTACTTCACCATTCGATGATGTAATTTCCATAAGGGAAGGTTTGTCATCCTCCGGAACGTACTTGTTAATAGAACGGTAGGAAACAGCCGGACTGCGATCCTTCAGCAGATAGTGATATTGCGGCTGTATTCCGGCTTTGGCTTTTATGCTATCGGCTACAGACGGACTGTTATTTTGCCAGGTATTTCCCGGGCCATTGGCGTTCTGAAGGAACTTTTCGCCAGGAACCCAGTTGTCGCGGACAGTAAAGAACGAAGATCCTTCATCTGTGTACAGGTAGAACCAGTGGTGAGGGTCATGAGCATAAGGCGCTTTGTATATGCTGTCGATAACATTCTCGGCAATGACGGAACCGGGCTGGGCAGACAGCGTATATACAGCTGCGACATCATAAAGATGCATGCCGTAATGATGGATCTTATTGGCACGGATCGTATTATTCCGCATGGCGTTAATGGTGCGTGTCCAGCCCCAACCCATGCTAATTCCGGAATAGGACACGTTGGATATTTCGTTGTTCAGGATGTTGATGCCCCTGACATGTCCCGCACCAATTCCTACACAGCCCCAGTCCTCATTTGTCACATCCGTGATCAGATTGTTTGCGATGGTTTCATTAGTGCTGATCTCGCGAGCATCCGCGGGATTATACGGCAGGTGCGCCTCTATGGCTTCGTCAGAAAACGTTCCGACAAGGATACCGGTGCCTCCGATATCTTTGAAGAGATTTCCAATGATCTGGTTATCGCTGGTTCCCTTTTTATAATCCAGTCCCGTTGAAGCATGATGTTCAAAACGGCATGCTTCAAAGCCTGTGTGATGAGCGTAAGACACCTCAACAGCCGCCGCAGGGCGTCCAACCCATGCCTGATTCTCTAATCCTTTTTTATCCGGTGTACCCGGAATCTTCAGTTTATAGGCGTCCAGCATATACATCCCGGCCTGATGAGGCACATGGCCATGCTTTGAAGGTCTCAGCCAGGAAGCATGCTGAAAAGAGATCCCTTTAAAGTATACGTGTGAAACAGGATTATCGATGGTTCCTTCCATCTTAACAAGCGTCTCCAGATAAGGTGCTACGACGGATGCAGAGCGCATGTTTTCTGAGGGCAGTGGCCAGTAGTAAACCTTTCCCTCCCTTTTATCCAGGTACCACTCTCCCGGCTGATCAAGAAACTGCTTTGCGTTGGTTAGGTAAAATGCTGAATTACCTGTTTCCTTTGAGATCCAGGGAGCGGGCCAGGGGTGTTCAGACTGTACACGACTTTCCGGCTCAAGAAAGCTTAGCCGTGCACTGTCGCCCATGACTTTCACATCCTTTATTCTGAGGTTGGCTATTGCCCACCATTGCTGGATAACCATTTCGACACCAACCAACTGCTCTGACTTCCACTTCCTGGGGAAGGGGATCATGCAGGTTTGTGAAACATGGTCCCATGACAGGATCCTGCCCATTTTGTTATCGTTATAGTCGCGAGCCCGGGTAGCTTTCTTATTATTAACCCACAGCTGTCTGAAGTCAATGATGTCGGTTCCTATTTTAGGAGCATCCGCTTCCCAGATGTTACCTTTCTTCACCCAGCCTTTGATCGTCTTGCCGCCGCTCAATATAGGACTGCCGGCTGCTGCCGACCGAATGACGGTTGGACTTTGTTGAGTTCCGGAGTCTTCAGGGCGAATGCGTAAAGGCTCCTCGAGAATATAGGTGCCGTTCTGGATGATGATATGAATACCGTCTTTCACAGCCGGATCAGACAAACGGCGCATTTCCCTTGCTTTACGCAAGGCCATATCGAGTGATCGAAGCGGATGCGTTGCACTTCCTTCCGCGATATTGCTTCCTGTTGCTGATACCCATATCTCCGCGGGATTTCCTGCAAAAAGAGTTGTACTGATTACGAATAAAATCAGTGCTAAAAACATTTTTGTAACCTGCGTCGGTCTTCCTTTCATATACGTAACATTTTATCGCACCCTGCCATATTCATGCAGGTACAGCTTTTATAATTGGGTGGCAAAATACTACCTTTTATTTACTGGTGAAAACCTTATTTACGCCGATGCGTTTAGTTTTAGAAATGTTACGCATCTTTTACGTATAATAGCGAAGTTATTCATCCGGGTTTATACCAGTCAATCGGCTGACTTCCAGGATATTTTTAACGGTACACAATATTTTTCAGCTTATTTCATTATTAGATAGAATATTCGCACAACATCCATCACGTAAAAAACATAAATGATATCTCATAAAGTTGGGCAGGCATCTCCCGCCCTGTTATTGTTGGCTCTTTTCACGCTGTTTTTATCTTGTAAAAAAGACGAGCAGGAACCAAATCCTGAGCCAGCTTCCAACCGCACCGAACTAACGGCAGACTCCATCTTCTTATATGCCAAAGAGGTATATCTCTGGAACGAATCATTGCCAGACTATAGCATATTTAATCCAAGGCAGTACGCTGAGGCTGATGAAGAAAGTGGCTTCAAGCAGGAGCTGTTTGCTCTTACACGGTATGCAAAAGATCCTGAAACCGGAAGATCATACGAGTATGACGCGGATGACCCGGATGGGACAAAATATAGTTATATCACCAATACGGAAGATGCCAACCCAGTCGCAGTAATCGCTGGAAAGAAAAGTGCTGTTGACCTCGAAGGAAACGGCTACGACCTGGGGCTCGGTGTAGGGTTTTACCGCGTTGACAATGTTAGCGATGCGTACAGGATCTACGTACAGGATGTCAGCCCCAACTCACCTGCTGCAAAAGCGGGAATGGGCCGGGGAGATATCATACAAACAGTAAACGGGCGAACTCTCGAATCTGAATTTGAGAATGATTACACTTTCTTAGATGAAGTGTTTTTTTCAAGCACCGTTAGCTCGGCTGTGTTGACAGGAACCAGGCGTGATGGCAAGCCGCTGAACGTAAATCTTGTCAAGAGCTCATACAAGAGCTCTCCTGTTCATTTGGATACTGTCTATACGGCGGGGGCTAAAAAAATAGGCTACTTCGTTTTTTCTGAATTCTCTACAGCTACCAATGCTGTTGGAACGCTTAATGATGTCTTCAGCGATTTTGCATCAGCAGGGGTAACCGACTTGATCGTGGATTTGCGTTATAATGGTGGTGGATTTGTTTCCACAGCTGAACACTTGACAAATTTGATCGCTCCTTCGTCTGTAGGAACCGGCGTTATGTTTACCGAACGCTATAACAAGTTAATGCAAAGCGGAAAGGCCAGTATTCTGAAAAATCTTCCTCTTTTAAAGGACAATGGTGAAATTCAGTATTCCAACGGTAAGATCGTAACGTATGCAGATGCCGATTATACGGAAAGCGGCAACACATACAAATTCGCCGAACATAAGGGCCCCCTGGGAAATGTGACTAACGTTGTTTTCATTACTACCGGCGGTACGGCCTCTGCGAGTGAGCTTGTTATCAACAACCTGAAGCCTCATATGAATGTGAAGACTGTTGGTGAGACCAGTTATGGAAAGCCTGTTGGCTTTTTTCCGTTAAGAATAGACAAGTATGATGTCTATTTGAGCATGTTCGAGTCACGCAATTCGAAAGGAGAAGGGGGATATTACTCAGGAATTGAAGCAGATGCTCCCGCGTTTGATGATCCCCGTTATGCGTTTGGAGACCTGAGGGAAGAATGTCTGGCAACGGCCTATCTGTATCTCGCGCAGGGCTCGTTTCCGGTGACGTCTAATACCACAGCAGCAAGCTCCGCATCCCGTGGTGCGAAGCTGCGTGCGCTTCAAAGCTCTAAGAAGACCCTTTCAAGAGGCTTTAAAGGCATGGTTGAAGATAGGATCAGGTAAAACCACCTGATCCCCGACTTTAATTCTTTATCCTACCGGCTTCCGAATCAAGGCCCGTTGACCTTTTACGGCTCTCTTTTAACTGATTGTTTCCAAATTTATATGATAGCGTCAAACGGACTACCCGGCTATCGAATCTTTGGTTCACGCTATAGTCCAGGCCCGGGTAGGCACTGCTTATCCTACCCCTCCGCGTTTTGAATATGTCACTAACTGCCAGTTTAAGATTGACCTTTTTTGCCATTAATGACTTGCTCATACCGAAGTCAACGGCATATTGCGGCTGAACCAGGAAAGTACCGTATATCAGTTTGGATTGGTAGTTACCGCTGATTTCTACTGATGTAGAGCTGTTGATGGTAAAATTTTCGCTGTGAAAGATCTGAAACGCTGTTTGTTTATTATCAAGAACCTGACCGTTTAAATCCGGAGATGTGAAATGATTGTTAAAGACCGTCAGGTTGGTATTGCTGTTCCACCATTTGGTAAAGGTAACCGGGGCACTAATATTAAGTGCGTAGGACAGTTGCTCTGCAAGGTTAGCATTTGTCTGATACAGGGCACTTTTTTCCGGATCAGGCAGCAAGACCTGCGTCATCACATCCGTGGTTTTAGTATAACTCAATGAAGCATTGTATTTTTTGAAGAGTGTATAAGACAATTCAAAGGTATTGGTGTATTCGGGGTTTAGGAAAGGATTGCCCTGGTTATAGGTATAACGGTCCAGGAAGTACTCAAACGGGTTCAGGTCGCTATAGGCAGGGCGGGTGATTCGCCGGCTGTATGTAAGGCCCATGGAGTTGTTCTCATTAATTGTATGATTGATTGCCGCACTTGGAAAGAAGTCGAGGTAGTCCCGCTCCACAACCTGACCGGTTGTAATAAGATTACCCTTTGACTTTGTGTGTTCGGTACGAACTCCTACCTGGATATTCGTGCTTTTAAACTCCTTTCTAAGGTTCACATAACCAGCTCTGACGCTTTCGTTATAAACAAAATGATTACTTCTTAGCGGATCATTCGCCCAAGCCTGATTCTCAAACCTGTTGGCCTGATAGTCGTTATCTGTTTTAACCCAGCTCAACTTGAACCCTGTTTCCAGCTTGAAAGACTTAGGGAGCGGATGAGTATAATCAGCTTTCATGGCGTATATGTCAATCTTAGAAGGGGTCAGGTTTCTCAATACCTCGCTCACACTTTGGTTACCGGAAGAATAGGCGTATACATTGTCGTACAACATCCGGCTTTTGCTATTGTTATTTGCATGATCCAGGTCTACGGTAAGTTCTCTCCCGGCCGTGTCAAGCACCGATTTAAAGTTAAGGTTATAGCTCAGGTTGTTATAATTGGACCTTGAGTCATTTTGCGACAGCAGCGAAGAATCCAGGCTTCCCTGCATAGAGTGGATAAGCGTGCCATTGCGGTGCGCCTCGCTCCACTGATTAATATATCCTGTCATCAGCGCGCCTATTGTGTTATTTTTGTTTAAAAACACGTCTGCACCGACTTTGAAATTATTATTGTACCAGTAGCGATCCGAGTTTGCAGTTTGATTAAATATAGCGCTTGAAGACTGGCCTGCATTGACACGGTCAATGGTCATATTATGCTCACCCTTGTTGTTATTGTAATTGTAATTTCCGAAGATGTTGAGCTTCTCATTCCGGTTGTTAAGGGTGATACCTGTATTTGACTTACGCTTGCTTGAGTACCCTGCACCAAGCGTGAAGGTTCCGTTTGTGCCGTAGTTTTTGTTCTTCTTTAGCTTGATATTGATGATACCGGATTTTCCTTCGGCTTCGTAGCGCGCAGAGGGGTTGTTAATGATCTCGATAGATTCAATTTCATTGCTCTGCATATTACGAAGCATGTTAGCCAGGTCGGCGCTACTGAGGTAAGTGGGTTTGCCGTCAATCATGATCAAAACACCTTGCCGGCCCTTAAGAGCGACATTATCATCTTTATCAAGACTGACACCCGGTGCCCTTTGCAAGACCTCAAGAGCGGTTGATCCGGCTGAAACACTGCTGTTCTCGACGTTGACGATGAGCTTATCACCTTTACGCTCAATAGCAGGTTTCTGAACGGTTATATTAACTTCATTCAACTGTTTACTATCAGGAGACAGTGTTACAGATTTAAGGTGCTGTACGGGTTGCTTTTCGTCGATCTTCAGTTTTTCACTCAGATATTTGCTATGGCCTATCTGGTTTACTGCAACCTGATATTCGGAACCGGGAATATTTTTAAAGCTAAATTTGCCTTTTTCGTCGGTCATTACCGTTTTTACAGATACAGAGTCGGCTACCCGGATTAGCGAGACTGTGGCATAATCTACCGGTTTCTGATTTCCATCTTTCACCAATCCGTCGATTTCACTTCCCGGAATGGAACTCTGCGCGCGCAGGATCCCGGAAGTGGCCAATAACAATATAGCAAGGAGCAATTTGAGAGATTTCATGGGGTCTTCTTTGTTCTAAACTTTAGTCAAAACTATCCCACGAAATACCTTCAGCAAAGAGCCAATAGGTGTACAAAAGAAACTATTCGGTAAAGGGCTGATTTTTGTCGGTAAAAGGATCGATCCTGGTTAACTTATTTGCGAGCAGGTAGCACAAATAGGTCAGCGGAGGAGCAAACACAACATCAACCGTATAGTGAACATGCTGCACCATGACCAGCAAACCCATAAGAACGGTTGATACCAGGGCAAGCGCTTTGTCTGATCTCTTTTTAAGAAAAAGAAAGAAAAGAAATTGCGTTGCTGTATGGCCGGAGTAGAACAGATCTTTAGTCACATACGTCTCACCGTAAAACATATCTGTTATCGGATCCCAGATATCGATGAGGCCTGCCGGAGGATCCAGCGGAACGAGCGATATGGATATGAATCTGGAGACGTTCAGGACTATAATTCCATATAACAAGCCCAAAAAGACACGCGGCACTCTGATCACTTTTGAAAGCGTAAACAGCGCCATTCCCCAGGTGATCATAAAAATGGGGATAGAGACATCGATGGAGGGAATAATCTGCAGGAGAAAATCCTCGTAGACCTGTCCCTGCCTCTTTTCGATATATTGATAAAACAATGGGAAAATGGGTGTCAGGCAGAGTAGTATGCCTATCGCCACTAACATTCGCTGTCTGAACAGCGCACTTTGCCATGCCAGTGCCCATTGGCCTGATAAAGACCGGCTTTCCTCTTTAACGTTGTTACGGATCATTATCGTGATAAGGTTCTCGTTGTGAAAGGCGGCGAATTTACGATAATGATCCGGGATATATTAAAACCTGGTATAAATTGCCAGCTGAATAACATTATTTATAACGCTTCTTTGTTTTCCCTTGCTCGCCTGGTTCAGATAACCGGCTTCGAAGTCAACGGAAGGGTTGAACCTGTAACCGACAGCCGCATACGCCCGGTTTTGATCAAATAAATAGCCGTTAAGCTTATCTTTATTTTGAAGATGAAGAAACACCTCGTTCTGCAACGCAACGAACGCTCCCTTGGAGAACGGAGCGCCGTCATTATTTTTCAGAGGCACTTGTGCCCTCAGGAAGTATCTGAGACGCTGTGAGAAGATATCTTCACTAAGCTGGCCAATGAACCGCTGCTCCAAACGGAAACGATGTGTCAGACTTGCACGGCTTACTTTCTGATTATAAATAAATTGCTGCCATATACGATGTTCTGTCAGGTCTGCATCTGAAATCCCGTCCAGCTTCTGATAGGTCCGTATAAGGGCATAACCAGCCGTTGCATTTTTGGTATCATCAAAGAACCAGGTAACACCAGGCCTGATCAGGACATTTTTAAGCGACTCAAAATCATCAGATGTTCTTAACTGACCGTCAAAATGGATACCCACTTTATCAGACACCCGGTAACTGTTGAACCAGGCCGCCCAGCCTGAGTTCTCCTGCATCTGAGCAAGCGAGACAGCCGGAAGCATTAAAACAACGAGGGCAAGAATAGTCAGTCTTAAATTCATGCCGTGAAATTAGATATTTCATATTTTATCCTCTATTTTCGGCAAGGAATTTAAAGTAAAAATCATGTTAATATGGATGAACCATTTGTGATCCCGGTATCTTATATGGGTAAGGAGCTTGAATATGAAGGCCGCTTACGTATTATGGGTTACCTCCATAAGATAGAAATTGACATTGATGGTATACCCGTAATGTTTGAACCTGATGAGGAACGTAATTATCGGGCACTTGTAAATCATGAGCAGATGGACAAGAGCAAACATCTTAGCGCAGGTCTTCTGGAAACGATTGCAACCCAGCTGAATTCTTTGTTAAGTAAATAAGGTTAATTAATGCGCTTGCACAAATCCCCGCAGCTCTCTGTTTTCGGCTTCGACTTCAGGGGTGTTGAACATGGATTTATAGAAACTCTTCAGGAATAGAAGTGGACCGTTTGTAGCTCTGAACTCCTCACTCTTTAAAATATGACTATCGAGCTGGAAAAACTCTTTCAGCCTCCGGTCTTTGTCGAGATCCAGAATTTCAAATCCCAAATTCCAAACTCTGAATTCGCGTCTTTTTATCGCCTCTTCTTTCAGCACTACAATCTGGTGATGCCGGCGATCCTCTTTTATTTTTGAAAATACTCTCTGAACCATAAATCGGGAGCCTTCAAGAATCTGCATGAAGCGACCTTCGGTATGTTTGACGGAACGCCCCTCTACATACACCAGCATTCCCGTAAGGTCGTTTTCTTTGTTGAACCTGGCCGACTGCTGTGACAGTAACTTCAGATCCTCCTGTTTCATGAGGTTCGTACATGTACTGAAATATATGAGTGAGTATAGCATAACGGGTGCAGTATTTCGACGGGCTAAAACTAAGCGTATTTATTCAAGATGCCTTTCACAATTTAAGTCCAAATAAATAGCCGATTTGTAAAGTTTTATTTCACTGCACGAAAATGCCTTTGCAGGTGTCTGGATGCATTATTTTACTGCCTACCGAATGTCCTTTACTGATATTCCGTTGATAACCACATCGTCTATCACTGCCTGGCCCTTCCTGACATACACTTGAGCATAGGCATTGCTTTGAGGACTGCGTAACGTTTCAAGAAACATATTTTCAGCTTTAATTGCCTTGCTTTCCTCCATGTAAAAACGGTCGAACGGATATTCTATATGTAAGGTACTTTTATCTTGCCGGTTAAGGACACCTATGGTTGCCTCTACGTAGTCCACCTGATCATCCGGTCGTTTGGGCGATATCCCGCTAATAGCAGCATAGCCCTGTGAATCTGTTTTAAGCAGGACGTAGACCTTTGCGTTTCTCACCCACTCATTCACATTTTTCACTTTTGCACTATTAGCTTCGTATCGAAGTGTGATATATTTTCCACGAAACGGATCATTTGGATCGAGAGGCGCAACTTTAAATCGAAAAAGCTTTCCTTTTGACACCACAGCCTCCTGATCAGCCACCATTTTCAGCGGAAGATATAATTGAGCGAGACAAAGCAGGATAAAAGCCGAAATAACCCACCTGTTTATATTCTTTTTTTGAGCATCCATGTGTTTAAGATAAATATTCCGACACCTACTGCTATGAACAATATCCCTCTGAATACAAAACTGAGATCTGTATCAAAAAATCTGCATGCCGTAAGGGCGGTTATGATTAACAAACCATAATTAAGTATACCCAAATGATCCGCCCGGACCCCTTCTCTGATCGTCATCATGCCGATGAGCAAAACAATGATATTAATAAGGATCATAGAAATCATGGAATGCATGCCTATCAGAAAAATAACGATGAAGGCAAGAAATACGAGATCAAGAGGTTTGATACGCTGTATATGTAATCGCTTTGATCTGTACAAAAGCAGAATGGCTGCGCAAGAAAGTACAAGCGCTACTAAGAACTCCTGACTAACGAATAAGGAAGAGGAATAGAAATCCTTCGCGGGCAGTTTTTTCCAAAACCATTCAAAGCTGAGGGATAACAGCAGTGACATCGTGCCAAGGGATCCCAATATCAGGTAGCCGTTATTACGACGCTTCTGGGATAAGAAAAACGATGATCGCCCGATTAGATAAAATACCCCGAACAGACTCATGTACGCTACATACATAAGCTCGGGAAACGCAGCGGACAATGTTCCTAAAACAGCTGTTAGAGATAGCGGGATCACCCAATTGTGGTATATGGTAAAATTACTATCAGGGCGCCTATTGAGCAAAGAATAATAATATGGCAGTGACAGAAACAGCATAAGCCAATACCAGAGATCAGATCCTGAAGCACCGGACCAGTAGCCGGTTTCAACAGCATAGTATGCGATTCCGGTGAGATACAGTATCGATACAACCGAGGAATTCATGAGATATATAACAGGAAGGCAGAAGATCATCCAGGTAAAAACAAACTTCCCCAAATCTCCAGGGATATGGTAGATCTGACTGACCAGGGCGATACAGGCTCCGAGGGAAAAGAAGAGAAAGGTCGCGCTTCCCTCTCTCCATGCAGTAATATTGCGCCTTCGGAATAGTGTATACAGACACAATGACTGAGCAGCTACGAGGGGTAAGAAAGCGAAGACTACTTTCAGGCTTTTTGATAGTTCATCCCAGTTATGTGCTATAATCAGAATGATGCCCAGGCTGACGAGCAGGGATGCAAAGATGGCGAAGACTGTAAAGAGGGTAAACCCTGAACTGTTTTTATTGCTGCGATAGTACTCTCTGATCCTTTCGGCAGTTTCTTCCGTGATGACGTTTGCCTGCAAGAGGCGCTTAAGCTCGTTATTGTTCATGTCCGGTCTCTTGTTCCTCCCACATTGATTGCTATGCGAAGGGCCCTTAACCCTCCTACCCCTGGAGTTCCTCCAGCTCCAGATACTGGATTGAATCTTGTGCTTCACTGAGATTAACCAGCCATAAGATCAGTATCAGGGTTATTGTGGCTTTCCTCATAAGATGCGATTTGGCGGCTAAGGGCAATTTAAGGTTTGTAAACGAATTTGAGAATGTTTCCTTCGGTAATTTCATCACCTTCGTTTGATATATATAAGTTACCGCTCTTATCAAATGCAATGCCTTCAGGTTGATTGAAAATTTTTGAACTCAAAGGATGAATTTCCTGTATAGCCCAATCATCATTGACAATAAGCAGGAGTTTATTTACAGACGACAGTATATACCATTGTTTGGTTAAAGGATGTCTGGCAAGAGCCGATGGTTTCAGATTGCCTTTGATGGTTCTTTTTTCGGCTCCAGACTTATAGTCAATAGTGAATGTGTTAGTGAGTGCAAGCTTTTCGTCTTCTGGGTTTAAAGTATATCCTGTAATGGTCTTTGATTTTTTATCAGCTTTGCACTCTTTGCAGAGTACGATCAACTTGTTGGTAAGCGAATCATAATACATTCCTTCATACTCACCAGAAGGGAGTAATTTCTTGCTCTCCTTCACATCGGCTACTTTCTTACCGGTTGCGTCGGCCGGCAAAAAGGAATAGATGTTCCCATTGCTTTTCAAAATAAAGACCCGGTTATCCATAACAGTTACGTCTTCGTAATCACCGGATGGTGCAAATGATACGTTCTTGTGTTTTCTATCATTCCATGCAAGTCTGAAGAGCCTGCCGTCTTCGTCCTGAATTGCGAAAATTGTGTCGCTATCGCCATTCCTGAAAGCTATCCCTGACACCTCAAGAAGACTTTCAGGCAAACTGAATTTTTCGGGTTGCTGCAGATTGTAACCGGCAGGATTGCTGCGCTTTTCCTGCTGGGGCTTGCAGGCGGAAGTCATTAGAATCAGTATTGTTGAGAACAGGAATATCTTCATAAAATTTACTTTAGGTGTCGGGCGTATCTAATCTGTAACAAGTATAACGGCGATTACAAAGGCTAATACTGAAGCGACAATACCAAACATAAATACATTATAAGCTATTCTCATTAACTTATATTTTCGCCCGAGGACAACACCCTGGGAATAAAGGTCGCGGATAAGGCTGCCATACAGGAAGTCACGATCTTCCATCAAGGCATGCATCCCTTTCTGGTATTCCGGAAGGCTCATGCGGTAGAAGTTACCGAAGAACAACAGGTTTACCTGCTTCTTTTCGATATCCTCATCATTGAACCTGCCTGCAGGAACAGAGGGGCGAGTGGCCAGGATTGAAAACACGATAGTAACAAGACAGACCGCGAGAAGCATCATTGTGGGAACTATTAAATGTGTGTTATTTTCAAGCTTTCGCAGGAGTATGCTCAGCACTACTGAAAGTATGATAGAGTTGGTGGAGATCATGATATGAGCCTTATTGTCGGCCATATCGCTTAACCGTTGATGATTGTTTGATGAAATGCGGAACATGGTTTCGATGCCCCTGTCTGGTCTATCTTTCTTTTTTCCGTCCTTGGTTGCTTCCTGTTGCCCAACCAGTTCTTTACCTTCTGAAACTGCTTCGGCATCGCTCAAAGCTCTGCCTCTTAAAATAAAAAGGTTATGCTGCTTTTTTTCATCCAGTAAAGTGCGGCAGTATTCGGTATGGAAACTATGATTTTCGAGCAATTCGATCGTTTTCAACCTCCACTTATCCTTTTTGATCTTCTTACCTGAGACCAGCTGTGCTTCCTGACGCATCAGCTTATTGCGATCTTCGAAAGTATCACTACCGAAATGGTACAAATCGGCGTCACAAACGATCTTCTGTAGCAGGGTCTCCGGCTTTTGGGGCATTCGGGTTGCCATTATGCATTCCTGGATTGATTGGATAATACCCGGATCGACCTGATTGGATCGGAGAAATTCGGCAGCAAGTGCTGCGCCTCTTAATTCATGATTATCTTGTCCTAATAAATAGCCGACATCATGAAACCAGGAAGCGATCTGAACGATCAGAAGATCATCTCCTGACAGATTGTAGTTAAGCGCAATCGCTTCTGCATGCTTCACAACATGTTCTGTATGAATTAGATTATGATAAACCAGGTTGATATCTCCCCTGTTTGAAAACAATTCTTTTACATGGTTCTCGACCTGGTCAAGCACGTTTTGGTGTTCCATTCTATAATTATCTAAATTATATCTGAGAGTTGCAACAGGATCAGCTGTACAGGACCGTCCATGGGTAATCTGTTTTAGCTTTTATTCAGATAACAGGAGAACGCTAAATTGTTTCTTATGTTTTGGTTTGGCGGATAAACAGAACCTTAATATCTTTGCTGTTTCATCGATGATGGCTCGGCTTTGCTACCCTGGGTTATCATTCCATTCATAAACTAATATCTGAGGATGAAGCCCTATCTGCGTCTCTTCGACTTTTCACAAAGGGTTGATTATAAAATTGAAATTCTTGCCGGACTAACTGTTGCCATGACTATGATTCCCGAATCACTGTCTTTCGCGATCCTTGCCGGCTTTCCGCCCTTAAGCGGTTTGTATGCGGCGTTTATAATGGGCCTGGTAGCCTCTGTATTCGGGGGTCGGCCGGGGCTGATTTCGGGAGGAGCGGGAGCAACGGTTATTGTGCTTATCGCACTGATGCAGTCGCATGGTATCGAGTATGTATTTGCCGCTGTGGCACTTGCCGGCGTGCTGCAAATAATGGTAGGACTTTTTAAGCTGGGTAAGTTTATACGACTGGTACCGCAACCGGTGATGTTCGGTTTCGTAAATGGGCTGGCTGTTGTAATATTCATGGCACAACTGGAGCAGTTCCAGACTATTACAAACGGAGAGGCAACATGGCTATCCGGTAATCCTTTTTATATAATGGCGGGACTTGTGGCTTTGACGCTAGCGATAGTCGCCTTTTGGCCAAAGATCACCAAGACGATCCCTCCTTCTTTAGTAGCGATCATTATTGTGTCCCTGCTTGTCTTTGCGCTTAATATTAAAACAAAGACTGTGAAGGATATTGCTTCAGTTAGTGGAGGATTCCCGCCTTTCCATATTCCTTCAATCCCCTTTTCCTGGGATGCATTTCAAACCATATTCCCGTACGCGATGATTATGGGCGGGGTCGGCCTGACAGAGGGACTCCTTACGCTGAATCTTGTGGACGAGATTACAGGTACCAAGGGAAGTGGAAACAGGGAATGTGTAGCACAGGGAGGCGCAAATATTCTGAACGGCTTTTTCACCGGAATGGGCGGCTGTCCGATGATCGCACAGACGTTGGTTAACCTATCGGCGGGCGCACGTGCGAGGCTCTCGGGAATAATTGCTGCCTTAACTATTCTGATAATTATTCTGGTAGGAGCTCCGGTTATAGAGCGGGTCCCGATGGCGGCTCTAACAGGTGTAATGATCATGGTGGCAATAGGTACATTCGAGTGGACGAGCTTCAAAATCTTGAACAAGATGCCCAGGCAGGATGTATTCGTAATGGCCCTTGTAGCGATTATCACGGTTTGGCTTCATAACCTGGCGCTTGCGGTACTGATAGGCGTAATTATTTCGGCCCTGGTTTTCGCCTGGGATAGTGCGATCCGTATCAGGGCAAGAAAATATATTGACGTGAATGGTGTCAAACATTATGAAATATACGGTCCCCTTTTCTTCGGATCGGCAACAACTTTTACAGAGAAGTTCGATGTATTGAACGACCCGGCTGAGGTTGTTATTGATTTCAAAGACAGCCGGGTTGCTGATATGTCGGGTATTGAGGCGCTTAACAAGCTAACGGAACGGTATCAGAAAGTGAATAAAAAGCTCCATCTTATGCATCTTAGTGAGGATTGCCGTCTTCTCCTTAAGAATGCTGAGGGGGTTATTCTAGTTAACATTTTGGAAGACCCAACGTATCATGTAGCTTCAGACAGGTAGATTCACTATTTCTACTGGCTTGCATCGCGATCATCTGGCGGCATGAAGGTTCGGATGACTAATTTTCGGAATATTAAGATATTGCGCGAGGTTGACCTTGCCGGCAAAAAACTCTGCGCCAGAACGTGTGAAGTGACGTGTATCCTGGCTTATAAACTCACAATTTTGAGTAAATACGGGCACTTTGTTGGTGTTATCCATGACATAAGACAGTAAGTCTATATACCGGTCTCCCCACTCTTCTTTCAGTTCTTGATTTTCATTTAGCGCATAGTCGCTTACGTTGGCTCTAAGGTCACAGTTATTCTGATTTCTTTTCTGGTTATATAGGAGCCCGTTGTTAGGTCCGAAATTCTTTGTTCCGACTATCCAGATTTTCTTCTCATCTATTTTGAATTTCTTAGAAACGGGAATATACTCAGCTTTATAGTAAGGCGAAAAGAAAATGATATCTGCCATGTCAAGCTTATTTTGCAGGTTCTTTGTTTCAAAAGGAAATTCACTGTATGATATATCGATCTGATTTCTAAAGTCTGATTCAAGTAGTACGTTTGCCCAGTCGCGTGCGAAACTGTTCCCTATAAGGAGCACATTAATTTTATCCGACGCGGTAAAATCATGAGTTAACTCTCTGATCCGCGAGTTATACTTTGCGTGCATCCCTCGTTCAACATGTCCGGCGGATATTTCTAACTCCGGTATGTCTCTTATTACACCTGCTTTCAGGTAGATATAAAAAGAGGCAGTATTTAGGCCGATGAACAAGAATGAACATATTGCAAGAAGCTTCTTTGTAGATATGTTATGTGGCTTCCGAAAGTAGTCTTCGACGAAATGATAGGAGACCACAGCCACAGCGAGCATGATTATGCATAAAAGCAATGAAGAGTACAGGGTGAAGTCCTGTGATATTGAATAACGATAGAATGCCAGTATCACCTGATGCCACATGTAAAGACTGAAGCTAATGGTTCCGATGTATACAGCGATTCGGCTTTCAAGAAACTTATTAATTTTAAAAGAGGATTCGTTGTATACGATGAGGAGCACGGTAGCGATAACGGTTATGATTGTTTCCAGTTCGCCCGACAGTCCCAAATCAAACAGGAGAAAGATGATCAAAGTGAGGAAGGACAGGCTCGATATATATCCATTGCTTTTAATTCCTTTTACTTTCAATGCAGCAAGGCCCCCGATTGAGATTTCGAAAAAACGCATGGGAAGCATGTAAAACTTAACAGGCTCATCTCCATAAAATATATATCCCAAAGCAGAGATTATCGTCGCCACCAAAATAATGGCAAAAATCTTATTGTTCTTCCTGCTTGAAAATAGAAAAAGGAAAGGGATGACAATATAAAACTGTTCCTCTACACCCAAGCTCCATGTATGCATCAAGGGTTTGTACTCGTTCATTACATCCCAGTAGTTCCTTGTGGTTATGAGCTGCAGGATATTGTTACTGAAGAAATTCGTTGCAATTATAGATTGACTCAGGTTTTCAAGATCGTCAGGAAGCATGAAATAGATTCCTAGAATAAGTGCGACGAGACCTGTTAGTAAAACCAGGGGAATAATTCGCCTAAATCTTCTGACATAGAAGTCTTTTATTGAATATGTATCGTTGATGAAATCTTTATTGATGATCCCAATAATTAAAAAGCCGCTGATAACAAAAAACACGTCGACCCCTAGATATCCATTGGGCAGGAATCCGAGATGAAAGATAATTACAACGATGACAGCTAGCGCACGAAGGCCCTGGATGTCTTTTCTAAATTGCATTGGATTGTTCATGGTAAGGGTAATACATTAAGGTCAGGTAATGAGTACAGATTCTAAGCAGTATCAGGTAAAATATTTGTTGTTTAGAGAAATAGAAAATACATAGCTTGGCAAGGACACTAAATAGGCATCTGTTTTAGGTGTACTAAAAGAAAATAATTCGTTGACTTAGATCTGACTGAGAGATCTTATATATATGAGAAAACGCTGGATCTGGATTACATCCAGCGTTTTTGTTAGCTTTTTAGATTTTACTCAGGAAATCCTGGTAAGCAAGTCTTATTCCTTCAGGCAGCTCGAGGGTGTGTTTCCATCCGTAACCATGAAGCTTGGATACATCCATCAGCTTGCGGGGGGTACCGTCAGGTTTGCTGGTGTCAAAGGAGATTGCTCCCTGGTATCCAACCGTTTCTTTTACCAGCTCAGCGAGTTCTTTAATAGTAACATCTTCTCCTGTTCCGATATTAACCAGTCCGGCTTCATCATAATTGAGCATCAGATAGTAGCAGGCTTCAGCCAGGTCATCTGCGTAAAGAAACTCCCGCATGGGTGTTCCCGTGCCCCAGATCACCACCTCTTCGGCACCGCTTTCCTTTGCTTCATGGAAGCGGCGGATCAGGGCAGGCAGTACGTGTGAGTTCTGCGGGTGGTAGTTGTCATTCAACCCGTACAGGTTGGTCGGCATTACCGAGATGTAGTTACAGCCGTACTGCGCACGGTAGGCGTCACACATCTTGATACCGGCAATCTTGGCGATGGCGTAGGGTTCATTGGTGTGCTCCAGCGGTCCGGTTAACAGGTATTCTTCCTTTAGTGGCTGAGGGGCCATCTTGGGGTAAATACAGGAGGATCCCAGAAACATCAGCTTCTTTACGCCGTTTAGGTAGGACTGGTGGATAACATTGTTCTGGATGCAGAGATTCTCATAGAGAAAGTCTGCCCGGTAAGTGTTGTTAGCCACAATGCCGCCTACTTTGGCAGCAGCAAGAAATACATATTCAGGCTTTTCTGCCTCAAAAAAGGCAGCTACGGCTGCCAGGTCACGCAGGTCAAGCTCAGCGGAGCTGCGGGTAATGATATGCTCATAACCTTCTGCCTGCAATTTGCGCAGGATGGCAGAGCCGACCATTCCTTTATGGCCGGCTACATATATTTTGTTGGTCTTTTCCAATATGGGGGATTATTCGTATTGATTTTTAACGGCATAGCCCAGTTCCTTCAGCGTCTTTTCTTTACGGAAGAGCTCCACATCTGCACTCATCATGTCTTTTACCAAAGCCGGAAGATCATACTTAGGTGTCCAGCCCAGCTTGGTCTTGGATTTGGTAGGATCGCCGATCAATAGCTCTACCTCAGTAGGACGGAAGTAACGCGGATCTACAGCCACTACCTGCGTGCCTTCGGCCACCTGGTAGTCGGCATGTGAGCAGGATACTACATATCCTTTCTCCTCTGCA
>Ga0160433_100443_pt1 | contig 21342 bp, 17 predicted proteins | sample HID1972K_E0MG_FD_108235 | JGI IMG/M metagenome (GOLD analysis project Ga0160433, IMG submission 108235) | Enriched pill bug-associated microbial communities from UW Madison campus, WI, USA - HID1972K_E0 MG | ecosystem: Host-associated > Arthropoda: Insects > Digestive system > Unclassified ...
CACAAAACAGTATGTTAAGTGACATACAAGGCTCAATGGCCAACATTGATTTTCCGTATTTAATTACATGTTTTCTTATTTTCTTTATAGGCGGGTACCTTTTATACAGTGCTTTATTTGCTGCAGTCGGCTCAGCTGTTGATAATGAAACAGAAACACAACAATTTATGTTGCCAATTACAATGCCATTACTCTTTACGTATGTACTGTCTTTTGGTGTTTTAATCAAAGATCCGCATGGTCCCCTGGCATTCTGGTTAAGCATGATTCCTTTTACTTCGCCGATAGCCATGATGGTTCGGGTTCCTTTCGGCGTTCCACTATGGGAATTAGCGATATCCATTACATTGTTAATTGGAGGTTTTATCCTGACAACCTGGGTAGCAGCAAGAATTTACCGTGTGGGAATATTGATGTATGGCAAAAAAGCAAGCTATAAAGAGTTAGTTAAGTGGTTTAATTATCGTAAATAACTGATTAATGGAAGTTCGCTGCAAAGCTTTCCAGGAACTTAACGTTCAGGAACTATATGACCTTTTGCAATTAAGATCAGAAATATTTGTTATTGAACAAAAATGCATCTATCAGGATATGGACGGCATCGATCAAAAATGCCATCATCTCCTCATTTATGATGGAAGCACCTTGGTAGCTTACGCCCGTTTGATACCAGCACAGCTAACCTTTAAGGAACATTCAATCGGAAGAATTTTGACAAGAAGTCATGGAAAAGGATTAGGTTCAATTTTGATGAATGGGGCTCTTAAACAAATGATCCAATTATTTGGAAATCATCCCATCAGGATAGGTGCTCAAACCTATGCGATTGATTTTTATAAAAGATTTGGTTTCAGTCCCAGCGGCAATGTATATGATGAGGATGGAATTGAACACATCGAAATGATCAGGCATTCAATTCCATAGGGTAATAACGTTTAAATTTCTCTTTGTATATCCCAGCTTTCCAGATATTCAGAAATTCTTTTCAAAAATAAACCGCCCAACGAGCCATCGACTACCCTGTGATCATAAGAAAGAGATAATATCATTTTATGGCGGATAGCAATTACATCACCGTATTCAGTTTCCAACACTGCCGGCTTTTTGATAATAGCTCCCAAAGCCAAAATGGCAACCTGTGGCTGGTTAATAATTGGTGTTCCTGTTAAGCTTCCAAAAGAGCCTACATTTGTAACAGTAAATGTTCCATTTTGAGTTTCATCTGGTTTTAATTTATTAAGTCTTGCACGCTCGGCAAGATCATTAACCATTTTTGTGATTCCGACTAAATTCAATTGATCAGCATTTTGAATTACAGGAACAATCAAATTACCCGAAGGCAATGCTGCAGCCATTCCTATATTTATATTGCGTTTTTTAATGATTTGAGACCCCGATACTGAAATATTAATCATTGGATAATCACGGATTGCCCTTGCTACTGCTTCAATAAATATGGGAGTAAAAGTAATTTTCATTCCTTCCCGCTTCTCGAAGCCTGTTTTAATCCGATTTCTCCAAGTGACTATGTTGGTCACGTCGGTTTCAATAAATGAACAAACGTGCGGAGAAGTTTGCACACTGGACACCATATGTCCGGCGATAAGCTTTCGCATACGATCCATCTCTATGATTTCATCGCCTGAAGAAGTAAATACAGCGTTCGTTGGGGCAGATGAAGCGTTCGTTGGAGCAGAAGCAGTAATCTTTTCGACCGGTGTCGCAGCAGCTTCAATAGTTTTCTTATTCGAAGTATTTTGTTCTGACTGACTTTTCTTAGATGCAACTAAATTTAAAATATCTTCCTTTGTTAGTCGTCCTTCCAATCCTGAACCTTTAATTTTATCTAACTCGCTGATATCAATCCCTTCTTCAGCAGCTATATTTTTAACCAAAGGTGAATAAAACCGTCCTGGGACCTCTGACTCGCTTTGTTTAGTTACTTTTTTATCTAACTCACTTCTTTTAATCTCTTTCTCCTCAAGTAGCTCTGTTCCTGGAATTTTTATATCAATATCATTTTCACTGTCTTTGGAAAGAGAAGTGGCTGTCTCATCACCGTCTACTTCTAAAATTGCGATTATATCACCTACTTGCGCAACGTCATCTTCTTTAAATAACTGTTCTAAAAGCTTTCCATTTACCGGAGAAGGAACTTCAGAGTCAACTTTATCAGTTGCGATATCTAAAACTGCGTCATCTATTTCGATGGAATCACCGGGTTGTTTGAGCCATTTAACTACGGTTGCTTCTGAAACACTTTCTCCCATACGGGGAAGAAGTAAATTGTATTTTGCCATAGACTGTTGGTTTAAAAACGGCAAGTTAATTAAAAAACTGCAAAAAATAAGTTATACAGAATATTATTTGCCTTATTTAATTACATGCCAATCATTATATCTCATTCTCTTGCTTTTCTTTCCTAACTAATTTCAACAACATTAACAAAGCGTTTTTAGAGGCTCTAATAATGTTATCTTCTCTTAACTTTCCAAACACAAATTTATGAGAAATCGTTTTCTTTAATCCTGAGACAGCAATCCAAACAGTGCCGATTGGTTTTTCATCAGTTCCTCCCCCGGGCCCAGCTATTCCTGTAATAGCAATAGAATACGTACTTCTTAATTTTAGCTTCACACCAATAGCCATTTCTATAGCCGTTTGTTCGCTTACCGCTCCAAATTGTTCAATAGTCTCTTGTTTAACTGAAAGGAGATTCTCTTTTACCGCATTGCTATAGCTTATAACCCCGCCTAAAAACACGTTACTGCTACCTGGAACTAATGTAATTAAATGAGATAGCAATCCACCCGTGCAGCTTTCTGCAGTAGCCAGATTAAGCCCTGAAGCTTGCATTTCATTTAATAAAGTTATCTCAAGTGTCTCGTCAGTATCATTTATAAAATAATCTCTTAAACAACACTTTATTTCATCTGAAAATTTATTCAGCTCATTGTTTAATGCAATCTCGTCATCTCCTATAGCACTCAATCTTAAACGCACCTGAGCGAAAGAAGGAAGGTAAGCCAGTTTAATATATTCGGGCAAACGTTCTTCAATAGACCTTATCTTGTCTGCGAGAAATGATTCACCCAAACCTCCTGTGAGTATATATTTTTTAATTAATGATTTTCTTTGTGGAAGAGAACTCAATCGTGGTAATACTTCATATGTCATCAAATATTTCATTTCAGTCGGCACACCCGGCATAATGAAAAAATGCTTTCCCTGTAATTTTATCCACATTCCAGGTGCAGTTCCAGCTTTATTAAACAACACCTCTGCTATCTTCAATACCTCGGCTTGTTTTGTATTTTCAATGGGCATTGGCTTTTTATACTTGGCAAATATTTGCTCAATATGTTCTAATACAAGCTGATCAAAAACCAAATCAGAATTAAAGAACTTCGATAAAGCTTGTTTGGTAACATCGTCCTTCGTTGGCCCCAAACCACCGGTCATTAAAATCACATCAGCTCTTGATGAAGCCAACGTTAACGCATTGATAATATCTGCTTCAGAATCACCTATTGTCGTAATTTGTTTTACCTGAATTCCAATATCCTCCAGATGGGAGCTGATCCAACTAGAATTGGTGTCTATTATCTGACCAATTAAAATTTCATCACCAATAATAATAAGCTCTGCTTGCATAAAACGAATTTAAGAAGAATTAGTTAACTAGAAGCTATTATAGTAATCGTTTCTTTTGTTAAGCTTAAGATCCTGAAGAATAGATGCTTTAACTCTGAGGGTAAATGTATAGCTTCGGTAAGTTCCAAAAGGAATCCAACCAAAAGACATATCCCAACAATGCAAATCCCTATAAATGTTAAACTGTGTCAAAGTGATTTTTTTAGCCTGAAAATCATAACCCGTGTTATATTGTACTTTCCACTTAGGGGTCAAATTCACATCACCATATAAATTTAATGTGCTGGTAATAGAGGACGTGACTCCGGGTTTAGAATAATAGAAACTAAAAGACGCAGCAACGTTCCATGGAATTTTAAAATCAACAAACGCATTTGGATCTGAGGAAATACGTGATAACTGCTGCCGCTGATCCTGCGTCATATTTTTGGTATCCTCATTCAGAGCATCTATATTTTCATTCCGGTTCTTAGCCGCATCAGAGTTCAGGCTATAATCCATTGATAAGCCAAAACTCACTAGTCTTGCCAAAACTCCATTCTTTATTGAGAAACTGTTAATACGTCGCAAATTAACTTCGTCGTATTCATAAGGATCAAATGAACCGTTAAAATTGATACCCAGTTTCTGCTCAAATAAAGATGTCCTTCCTGAAAAATTAATATTAGACAATTTAAAAGAGTCTGCAACGAAATTATAATTTCCGTTAAATGACAATCCTTGAAGAATAGGGATTTTCTTAAACCCACTACTATCCTGGTCTGTGCGAACTTTGGCTTCTAAGTTATTATCAACCGAGAAGCCGATACCCATTGACTCACCCTGTCCCGGGCCCCCAAAAACCGAATTTTCATAAATGGAGTAAAGATTATCAGTTCCATTTGCATCTTGAAAACGGCGGTAGAAACCAAAGCGTTCATCTGCAAAATTTGGACGGTAATTGAAATTTACAGAGGGGCTAATTACATGTCTGATCGCAGCTAATTTTCCCTTAAATTCTTTCATACCGTAGATTTTGGTTGATACACCACTTGAAAGCGAATAGTCATAAGCACGACTAAAGCCAGAAACGGTATCGATCACCTGTTCGTATCCTCCGGCCGTATTATCCAGGCTTTTTCTTATTGTTTGAAAATACCAGCGTTCAGTATAATTAACACTGGTGTTTAACTGAAAGAATTTTAAAGCATTTAATGACAAACTAATTGGAATATTATGCTGCAATCCATTTCTGAACTTTTTCAAAGCACCACTTGTAAACAATTCAGACTCTTTAGCATCAATGGAGTTTCTGCCTTGCAAGCTATAGCCTACATTAATTCGTTGATACCATTTTTGATCACCTATCCGATCCTTTGAATCAAATGGATTAAAGGAAGTCATATTTAAATTGAAGGACGGTAATTCTAAATAAATAGTTTGTGCCGAAATATCTTGTCTATGCGAGAGAGATGAAGTAAAATTGAAGCGCCCATCACCAAATATTTTTCCATAACTTATACTTGAAGACATGCTGTTTCTTGTAATCTGATCGTAATCATACGTTCCACCCGCAGCTGTTTGAGAAAAATAAGAACCCGTACCCACATTTACGGATGCACTGAAAGTTGTTCCCGGATTAGCTTCTTGCCGCTGACTGTGGTTCCATGTAATATTAAAATCTTGCTGAGGTTTGTAGCCGGGCGTACCTTCCACCCCATTTCTGGTGTTTGCATAACGCAAACTAAATCCACCATCATATTTATAATTTTTGCGATAACGTGCCCTCAGTGAGCCTTCATAAGAACCTTTTGAATAAAGAGAACCGCGTATTTCTGTGTCCCAATAATCGTTAAAACCTATATACCAGCCTATGTCACGCATAAAAAATCCGCGAGTATAGTCTTCCCCAAACGAAGGAAACAAAAACCCCGAAGCTCTTTTATTCATTTTTGGAAAAAAAGCAAAAGGAACGGTTATAAACGGAAAGGGCACATCTTCAATTACTAAATAAGCAGGCCCCGTGACAACATTCTTTTCAGTAACAACTCCCCTGCTAATATGAATTCCAAAATGTGTATGCGGTTCTGGCAAATTACAAGTACTGTACATAGCATCTTTTATAGATGCTTCCTCGAATTCATTTTTCTTTAACTGTCTCGCCTGGATAAATCCACCCTCAACGTCTGAAAAAGTACCATACACCTTACCTTTTTTACTCGCAAAGTTATAATATAAAGAATCGGTAGTTGATGGAGGTTCAGTTTGAGTTTTGAAAATCGGTCGCCCGCGATACTTATGATTATGATCATAAGAACCACTTGCAAAAAGCAGATTTGTTCTTTTTTCAATACGAATATAATCAGCAGTCAGCTCAAAGTCTTCATATTTTATTTTTGCATTTCCAAAAAGGTGAACTATGTTATTCCTATAATCTACCCATGAAGAATCACTTGCGGTACTGTTTATTGCAGCATTGATTGCATTTGACCTTGCCCTGGTACTATCAATACCAGCGTTACTCGTTGAATTTGCAGTCAATGTTGTATCTTTATCAGCAGTTGTATCGGGATTTAATCTACTGACACTATCCGGTTTGGTATTATTGATTATAGAGGTATCTGCTCTCCTGACAGTAGAATCGGGCTGAGATGTTTCTTGAGCGGATACTGAAAGTACCGCAAACAGCGTTATAAATAATAATAATTGTTTAAAAATGCTTATAATCAATTTCAAAATATGACTTTGAATAGTACTTTTGTAAAATAATTCTGAAATGCCAAAAATAGGGAAAAATAATATAGCTATTACTTAAAATCCAGAATTGAGACATTTATTATGATTAATACTTTATTTCTAATAATTTAAAAAGAATACTATAAAATTGTTGCTCTATCTATGAAAAACAAAAATACTAAACTAAAAAACTTAACGTTCCTATTTTCACTTTTTCTTATTCCATGCTTTAGTTTTAGCAAGTTGGAAGAAAAACCTTCCTACAAAATAAAAACAATTGTGATTGATGCCGGCCATGGAGGCCATGATGGTTCAACCCGCGGAGCCATTGCCCGTGAAAAAGACATTGCGCTGGAAGTTGCTCTTAAACTTGGAAAGAAAATTGAGAGTGAAATGAAAGATGTAAAGGTGATTTACACAAGGAAGACAGATGTATTTGTTAAATTGTATGAGCGAATTGATATTGCCAATGCAAACAATGCAGATCTCTTTATATCAATTCACTGCAATTCGATGCCAAAAAGAGCAGGAAATGAACGGGTAAGCGGTACTGAAACTTTCGTTTCGGGATTCCACAGACTTGGAGAACAAGATGTTGCAATGCGTGAAAATGCATCGATGCTCTTAGAAGATAACTACGAAGAAAACTATGACTTCGACCCAAAAGATCCCGAAAGTTATATCATCTTTTCTTTAATGAAAAATCAATATCGGGATCAAAGCATCAAATTAGCCAGTTTAATTCAAGAACATTATGCTACTTCCGGCAGAATTAATCGTGGAGTAAAAGAACAAGGTCTGGCAGTATTGGCAAGGGCAGGAATGCCGGCTATCTTAACTGAAATTGGATTTATAAGTAATCGGAATGAAGAAAGATACATGGTATCAGCAGAAGGACAGGCAGAAATTGTTAAAAACATTACCAATGCTATAAAGGCATATAAAAATCAGATTGAACGTTAAAACATTCATCCGAAATAGCTGTTAACAAAACATTATCATTATAAATTTAAAGGAAAAACTTTGAAAATCAAGAACGAAACAAAAGTTGGTGTTTTGGCAGCTGTTGCCATTGCCATATTAGTACTAGGGTACAGCTTTTTAAAAGGCAATGATGTTTTCACTTCAGAAAACGTTTTTTATGCAACTTATGAACGTGTTGATGGACTTACCGTATCCAAACCCGTACTTGTAAATGGCTATCAGATAGGCCGTGTATCAGGGCTTACATTAACACAAAATGGAGATATTCTAACTGAATTTAAAATCGACAAGAAATACGAAATCCCAGCGAATACACTGGCTCGTATTTCAAGTACGGATTTGCTTGGCGGCAAGGCCATCGTTTTTGAATTAGGAGACAGTCAGATTTATGCAAAGACAGGAGATACTCTGGATGCCGGTATTCAAAAAAACATAATGGAACAGGTAGAACCCATCCAGAAAAAGGCTGAAGCTATATTCGCTGTTATGGATTCAGTTTTGACTTCGGTAAACAATACCATCAATCCTGATTTCCAAAGAAACATCAATCGGAGCTTAGCCAGTATCGCCAATACATTGAACACATTAGAAAATACCGCAATACAGGTTGACGGTATGGTCGGAGCGCAAAAATCCAAGATCTCAGGTATCCTAACGAACTTAGAATCCATTTCCCGAAACTTCAATAATAACAATCAGAAATTAACTCAAATCTTTGCAAACCTCGAAACCGTTTCTGATAAAGCAGCCCGGCTGAATTTCGAAGAAACAATGAATAAGGCTAATACAGCAGTTGCAGGTCTGCAATCTGTAGTTGATAGTATCAATAACGGGAACGGCTCTTTGGGCAAACTTATCAATGACGAAAATCTTTATAACAATCTTGAAGATGCTTCAAAAAGTCTCGACAATCTAATTATTGATGTAAAAGAAAACCCTAAGCGATACGTACATTTCTCAGTCTTCGGTCGTAAAAGCGAATAAGGCATCCTCGATCCATTCCTGATAAAATGCCTGTTCAGTTTTTCCTGCAGCACGAATTTGCTGTGGGATAAAACTTGTCATAGTTTGTCCAGGTATGGTGTTGACTTCTATGAAGTAAAATTTATCAGTTTTATCCTCAAAAAAGAAATCAATACGAACGAGTCCTTTGCAATTTAACTTTACATAAATATCCTTTACAATTCTCTCCATGCGTTGTAATTGATCATTATTAATATCCGCTGGAGTGATTTCCTGGGTTAAACCAGGTATATACTTAGCTTCGTAATCAAAAAAATCATTTTCTGTTATAACTTCAGTCGCCGGGAGAACCTGTAAGTTTCCTTTAAACCTGTAAACGCCAACAGAAAACTCACGTCCTGAAACAAATTCTTCAACCAATACTTGCTTTCCGGTATTTTTTGTATTAAACGCAGTCTCAATGGATGCTTCAATGTCCTTTTCTTGCTCAACCTTTGACATTCCGATGCTGCTCCCACCCGCATTGGGTTTGACAAAAATAGGTAAGCGCAATTGCTTTTTAATAATTGAAAGAGCCTCTTCTTTCTGTTCTTGAAATAGCTGTACAGAATTAGCTAGGAACAAATCGGGAATTCCGGAAAGGACTGCTTTGGTATAAGCTTTATTCATCGTCAAACTGGAAGTAAGCGAATCACAACAAGTATATGGTAACCCAAGCATTTCAAAGTAACCCTGTAATTGACCATTTTCTCCCGGGGAACCATGGATCATCATAAATATTAAATCAAAATTTATCTTTTTACCTGATATGGTTAGACTAAAATCATTCCGATCGATATCGAACCTCTCACCTTCCGGGTTTTCATAAAACCATTGCTCGCGTAATATTTTAATTTTATAAACATCAAACTGTTCTTGATTTATGTTTTGCGCGACAAAGGCAGCACTATTAAATGACACCTCGGCTTCGCCAGAATATCCCCCACATAGTAAAGCAATTTTTGATTTCATATTCTATAATTTGAAAAACAAACATAAATATAATTACCATCTTCTCATTGCTTTAAATAACAGTTTTACTGAAGAAATTTATATTTTTTTTATTCACTATAAATTGGTTCAACGTAAAAAAATATCAATCATCTTTAATATTTTGACTAAGTTTGGGGTTTAAAAAGGCATGTCCATGCGATTGGATTAATATTTGCAGACAAAATAAGAAGCGTTGTTTAAACTATCAATATGAGTAAATTCTTTCAATATCTAAGTACACAAGCATTTAGAAGAAACCTTATTATAGCCATCATATCAATTACTGTATTTGTATTCTTAATCTTCTTTATTCTCCGAAATTACACCAGACATGGTGAAAAAATAGAAGTTCCTAATCTAAAAAATATACCCATAGCCGAAGCGGTCAATATATTAGAAAGACAGGGATTCCGGTATCAGGTTGACTCTGTTTATCAAGCTGATGCAAAACCAGGAATCATAATAGATCAGGATCCCATCGCTGGTTCGAGCGTAAAGGATAATCGCACCATCTATTTAACCATGATTACATTGAGTCCTCCCGTAGTTAATTTTCCGGAAATTCGCGAGATGACTTTTGTGGAAGCCCGTGCCATTCTTGGAAACTATGAATTAAAGTTGGGCGATACCATTTATATCCCGGATATCGCAAGAGACGTCGTACTTGATGTAAAATATGGTGGTGAAAAATTATTAGCCGGACAAGAAATACCGAAAGGATCAAGGATCAGTTTGGTACTTGGAAATGGTATGGGAGACTCCGAAGTACTGGTCCCAAATGTAATCGGCCTGACTTTGGATGAAGCTACTTTCTCCATCAAAGGCTCTTCCTTAACCATCGGAGCTATTAATTATATGGGTTATATTACAGATAGTTTAAGCGCCCGCGTTGTCAGTCAGACACCTATGCCAGATTCGCTGAATATGCAAAAAGTTAGCATAGGAACTGCTATTAACCTTGCTTTAAGCAATTAACACCATTTCATGCAAAAGAAGAAATCAAATAAAATAAAAAGAATCGTTGCCATAGTTGTTTCAGCTGTCGTTTTAGCAGCTGGAACTATTACCTATATAGTATATCACCGGTTTTTAGCACCTAACGTAACAGACAAGCAGGATTATTTATACATTCCGACCGATTCGGGGTTTGAGGATCTGATGAAGAATCTGGGAGAAAATGAAATCTTAAACGATACCTCAACATTTCGTTGGGCTGCAGAAAAAAAAGATTATCCTTTACGTGTAAAAGCAGGTAAATATCGATTAAAAGAAGGTATGAATAACCGGATTCTGGTCAACCTTCTGATGGGGGGACTTCAGGAACCAGTAAAATTACGATTTCAGAATATCCGGCTAAAAGAAGATTTTGCTGGCTTTCTGGCTACTCAACTTGAACCTGATTCTCTTTCTTTTATAAACCTCTTAAATAGCGATACTGTTGCTCAGAAATATGGATTCAACCGGGATAATTTCTTTGACATGTTTATTCCCAACACCTATGAATTTTTCTGGAATACATCGACTACCGATTTTTTCGAGAGGATGAACAAAGAATATAAGGTATTCTGGAACGATGAACGCCTTGCTAAGGCGAAAGCTCTTGATTTAACCCCTATAAAAGTAAGTAATTTGGCTGCAATTGTAAAAGGCGAAGCACTTCATGTGGATGAAATGCCTAAGATTGCAGGATTATATATCAATCGTTTAAGAAAGGGAATGCTTTTACAAGCAGATCCGACGGTAATTTTCGCAAATGAGGATTTCACTATCCGACGGGTATTAAACAAACACCTAAGAACAGATTCACCATATAATACATATATTTATAGAGGATTGCCACCCGGACCGATCATGATGCCGAGTATTGCTGCTATCGATGCTGTTTTAAACTATCAGCAACATGGCTATGTTTATATGTGCGCAAAAGATGATTTCTCAGGCTACCACAATTTTGCTAACACCATGGCTGAGCACTTAGTAAACGCAAGGAAATTCCAGAAAGCTCTTGACGAAAGAAATATAAAACGATAACATGTTCAAATTTAATTGTAATATTCGAGTACGTTATGGGGAAACCGACCAAATGGGTTATGTTTATTATGGGAACTATGCCCAGTATTACGAAGTAGCACGTGTTGAAATGTTGAGAAGCTTAGGCACTTCATACAAGGATATGGAAAACAATGGTGTAATGATGCCTGTATTGGATCTGTACTGCAAATACATAAAGCCTGGCAGATACGATGAAAATCTTACAATAACAGTGACAATAAGAGAAAAGCCCGGCATCAGAATAAAGTTTTATTATGAAATTCATAACGAAAAGCAGGAGCTGATTAATATTGGCGAAACAGTTCTCGTTTTTGTTGATATAGAAAAAAATAAGCCATGTCTTCCTCCTGAGGATTTCGTTAAAAGAATGGCACCCTATTTTAAAGAGAAAGAATGAGTTGGTTTCACCATACTTTATTAAAGTTTAAACCCTATGACTATTTCATTGAGTGGACAAAGGTTGTGGTCTTGCCTGGTTTTGGTTCTTTACCCCTATATACCGTTGCAGTTTTTTTCTTTCAGGAAATTGCCAGAGAATCACTTTTGAATAAAGCTTCTTCGTTGGCTTATAATTTTCTTTTAGCTATTTTTCCTGGCATCATCTTTTTGTTTACCCTAATACCATACATTCCCGTAAATAATTTCCAGGAACAACTTCTCTCATTTATTGCATTAGTATTACCGGAAAACGCATACATAACAATTCAAACCACTTTAGAAGATATTGTTATTAATCAGAACCGTGGACTTCTATCCTTTGGTTTTGTGGCTGCCCTACTCTTTTCTACGAACGGATTGACATCATTAATGACAGCGTTCAACAAAGCATCTTTAATTATAGAAAACAGAGGCTGGATAAAACAAAGACTTGTTGCTATTGGCCTCGCATTTATGATTATTATCGCTCTAACTGTAGGAATGACTCTCTTAACTGTTTCAAGTTATATTTTAAACTATTTTAAAAACCTGTTTAATATAACAGATAATTTTTGGTTTAATATAATTCCAATAGCGAGATGGTTTATTTTAGCCGGAATTTATTTCTTTACAGTTAGTGTAATTTATAAATTCGGTCCATCTTCTTCAACGAAGTGGAAATTTTTCAGTCCCGGTGCTACTTTATCCACCATCTTGGCAATTCTGACTTTTGTTGGTTTTGCTTATTATATCAATCATTTCAATACATACAATAAACTTTATGGTTCCATTGGAACTTTAATTATTATCATGATCTGGCTTTACTTGAATTCCTTGATATTATTGATTGGTTTTGAATTAAATGCCGCAATTGAACTATCAAAACGAAGTATAAAAATAGTGAAGCCTCGTTTTAACTCGTTTAAGACAAATTCAAATGTAGAAGAACGCTTGAAACGCTGGTAAACTTGCTAATTTTCCCAAGAAAATTTACTAATTTTAGATTCATTTATACATAATAAAAATCATGAGCAACAGGAAAGATTTTTTACAACAATCAGCCTTATTAGCAGCCGGCATTCTTTTTTTACCTTCATGCGTGTCGGGAACTAAATCTACTAAGAGAATCGGCTTGCAATTATATACATTAAGAGAGATTATAGGCCAAGATCCTCAGGGAGTTATTAAAAGAGTTTCAGAAATTGGTTATCAAGACGTTGAGACTTACGGATTTGTACCCAACGAAGGATACTGGGGTTTAACACCTAAAGAATTTAAAGCTCTACTTGATGATAACAATTTAAAGAGCTCAAGTGGCCATTATGGATTGGATGAATTTATTAAAACAGGTAAAGAAGAAGAATTACATGCTGTAATTGAAGCTTCCAATATATTGGGTCATGAATACGTAACTCTTCCTTATTTAGAAGAAGGTCTGCGAAGTTCAGCAGACGATTTCAAAAAGATAGCCGACAAGCTAAATCAAATAGGTGATCTATGTAAAAAATCAGGATTAAAATTTGCATATCACAACCACGATTTTGAATTCGCTGATCTTGGGAACGGCGAAACCGGATACAAAATTTTCCTGGAAAATACTGACACGTCACTAGTTCAATTCGAACTAGATCTATATTGGGTAGTACGCTCAGGAAATGATCCGATTGCTTTATTTACCGAACATCCAGGCAGATTCCCTATGTGGCATATAAAAGATATGGATAAAGCTCAACCTGGATTAAATACTGAAATAGGAAGTGGTTCAATTGATTTTAAGCCCATTTTTAAAGATACACAACTATCTGGCATGAAACACTTCTTTATGGAACAGGAAAACTTTAGTAAGGATCCTTTTGAAAGTATAAAACAAAGCCACGATTTTATTAAAAAGGAATTAATATAATTGGTGAAGCAGGTTAGATATTAACCTCTAAGCAAATGCTTAGGGGTTAATATCTAACCTGCGATAATGATTTTCCAAATGACTTCGCATAGCATTCCGAAACTGCTCTGATGTCCCCTTTTTCAGAATAGCTACTAAATCTTTGTGAGACGTAAAGTCTTTTAATTTAACAGGTTTTTGTAGAATGCCGCTGGAATGAACAAAACCAAATACAGGCAAAAGCATTTTTTGAAATTCCTTTAATGTATTATTACCTGTTATTTCATACAGTGTACTGTGAAATTCAACTTCATGATTGATTTCAAAAATAGTGTTATCACTATTTTCCGGTTCATTTGCAACAATCTGCTCCAATTTTTCAATATGTTCCGGTTTTAGATTACTAAAAATAAGATCAGACATTCCTACTTCCAATACCAATCTCATTTCAAATATATCTTTTAAGGTTTCATCAGTCAATATGGTAGGATACAGACTTTTCTTTAAAAGACCTAATAAATCCGGATTAGTAAGGATAGCACCTCTTTTTTTCTTTGAATCAATTAACCCAATCATTCTTAAACGAAGTAAAGCCTCCCGGATAACTGTCCTGCTAACACCTAAACTATCTGCCAGATCTGTTTCTTTAGGTATCGCATCGCCCATCTTAACTTTATTACTTATAAATAATTCAACAAGTTGATTTTCAACTTTATCAACAAGCGATTTTGAATCAATTTCTTTTAGGCTTTCTCTAATAAGGGAGCTACTCATTTTTCTTTATTAAATTAGTGTAATTTGTTTCACAATATAATACATTCCTTTAAAAAATACTCAAATGTATGCTTATGATTTTGAAAAGCAAAAATATCTATTATATTTGTATTATGTAGTACTTAATTGATAAAAGGTCTATTATTCCATGAAACTCCATTATAATATTTATTTAGGCGCTCTAGTAATCAGTGTATTTTTGCTTGGGTTCAGTTGCAAATTCACAAATTTGAACTTTGTTGTCTGGAATAGCAACTCAGAGATTCCGGCAAAAAAAGGTCAAAGCTTTCAACCAGGCTTAGCAGGAGCTATAATCGGTATTTCGAACAATAACCTTATTATTGCCGGAGGGGCTAATTTCAAAGGTGGATTGCCTTGGAAAGGCGGCAAAAAGAGTTATGAAAATACTGTTTATGTAGCTCAAAAAGATAAAAATAACAAACTGATATGGATTCAAAGCGCGGATACATTATCAAGTCCGCTAGCTTATGCAGCAAACGTTGCTTATAAAAATGGATTTATATCAGTTGGTGGAGAAAATGCAAACGGACCTGTTGCCTCTGTTTATTATTGGACGTGGGATGATCACGCAAAAAAAATACTAAAAAACGAGTTTCCTACCCTGCCTTATCCTATTACCAATGCATCTGCTGCTATTTTCAATAATCAATTGTATGTAATAGGTGGTGAGAATTTAAACGAAGCTTTTGCGAACGTTTGGTTTCTAAATCTTGATGACAAGGAAAAAGCTTGGCAAGAAGGCCCACTGCTACCCAAACCAATTTCTCATTCAGTAGCGGTAGTTCAATCGAACTTAACTGACAATGATCATCTCTACGTTATTGGCGGAAGAGCAAAGCAACCTAATGGAATTAGCCTATTATATAATCAAGTTTTACAAATTGATTCGAATAACAATCGTTGGATAGAAAAATCAAAAATTGGTGATGGCAAATCTACTTTGTCAGCTTGGTCTGCAACGACAGCAATAACGAAAGGAGATTATATTTTTGTAATGGGTGGAGATGATGGAGAAATCTTTCATCAAATTGAAAGCTTTGCCACACAAGCAAAAGATGCAAAATCTCAAGAGGAACGCAACAGCTCGTTGGAAAAGCAATATAAGCTCGCTGAAGAGCATCCTGGTTTTAGCAAGAATGTATACCGTTATCATACAAAAAAAGATGAGTGGACAAAAATAAATCCGCTGCCTTACGCACCGGTTACAACTACTGCCGTCTTATGGGAAGATGAAATTGTTATACCCAGTGGAGAAGTACATCCCGGCATCCGGACACCAAAAATTTTAAGAGCTAACCTACCAAAATGAAAATTAGAATAAACCCTATCCTGTCCTTTCTTTTTGCCTTTTTAATATCGGTAAGCAATCTATACGCACAACCAAAGAAAATAAAGATAGCGGCCATCGGCAATTCTGTAACTTACGGTGCAGGAATCGATCAACCAAGTATAAACTCCTACCCTGCACAATTACAAAGACTATTAGGAGACAACTATGAAGTTGGGAATTTTGGTCGTAATGGCGCGACCCTATTGAAAAAAGGGCATAACCCATATTATAAAACAGCGGAGTTTAAGAAAGCAATCGATTTCGATGCGGATATAGCCATTATACACCTTGGCCTAAATGACACTGATCCAAGAAATTGGCCAAATTATAAAGACGAATTCTCAAGTGATTATAGCTGGCTTATCGATACGTTAAAGAAGCATAACCCCCGAATAAAAATCTATATCTGTCGCCTTACCCCAATTTTCTCAGATCATCCTCGATTTCTATCGGGCACTTTCGATTGGTACTGGCAGATTCAAAAGGAAATTAAAAAAATCGCAGAGGCCAATAATACAGAACTCATCGATTTTCATAGTGCTCTCTATCCTCGGCCGGATCTGTTTCCAGATGCACTTCACCCTACTAAAGACGGTGCAAGTATTCTTGCTGAGACAGTATATCAACACATTACAGGAAATTATGGAGGATTGGAAATACCTGAAATCTTTCAGGACAATATGGTTTTACAAAGAAACAGGCCCATTCCTGTTTGGGGAAAAGCTGATGCCAATGCGGACATTCTGATTAAACTTAGCTCAAAAATCCGCAATATAAAAGCAGATGCTAACGGAGATTGGCAAGTTGAATTCCCGTCAATGAAAACTGGCGGCCCCTATGAACTTAGCATTCATTCCAATGATAAAGTTACTACGTTTAAAAATATCCTTATTGGGGATGTATGGCTTAGTTCAGGCCAATCCAATATGTATTTCCCTTTAGGTCAGGCAGAAAATGGAAAGAATGAAGGTAAAAATGCTGTGAAGTTTCCAAACATCCGTTTATTTAAATTGAAACCTTTAATAGAAACCGATGATGTCGTATGGGACAGTATTACTTTAACGAAAATCAATAACCTGGAATATTTTTCAGGAGAATGGAAGGAAAATTCAGAAGAAAGTGCAAACGAATTTTCTGCGATTGCCTACCATTTTGGAAAAACCATTCAAACTGAAGAAGGTATACCAATTGGGTTAATTGAAATCGCGGTAGGCGGTTCGCCTTTAATCTCCTGGATCGATCGGTTTACAATTGAAAAAGATCCACTTCTGGTAAATACATTTCGCGATTGGCGACATTCCGATTTCATTCAGGATTGGTGTCGTCAAAGAGCCAACAAAAATCTTGAACTAGCCACCAATAAACTTCAAAGACATCCATATCAGCCAGCATATAATTACGAAAGCGGCATTTCTAAATTAATTAAATTCCCAATAGTGGGTGTTTTGTGGTATCAGGGAGAGAGCGATGCCAATAATTTAGAATTGCATGAAAAAGAATTTACAGCATTTATAAATAGCTGGCGTGGAAAATGGGGGTTTGAATTCCCTGTTTACTATGTTCAGCTGTCAAGCATCAATCGCCCTTCCTGGCCTTCTTTCAGAGATTCTCAAAGACGCCTGCAAGAGACAATTCCTAATATTCATATGGCGGTAAGCAGCGATCTTGGTCACCCGACTGATGTCCATCCCAAACAAAAGGAAGAAATTGGTTCCCGGCTTGCCAATTTAGCCTTAAAATACACGTATCATAAAAAGATAATTGCTGACGGACCGTTGCCATTAACAGCCGTACAAAAAGGAAACACAATTGTTATAGAATTTGAAAACGCAAAAAAACTCCAAATTAAAAACAATGAAATACTGAAGGGATTTCAATTGAAGACAAACCGAGGTGAATTTCTATCCATGCCTGCTGAAATAAAAGGCAATAAAATAGTGTTAAACGTTCCTGATAACAACACATTTACAGAGGTTGTTTATGGATGGAAAGCTTTTTCAGAAGGCAACTTAGTTAATGAAGCAAACCTACCCGCTTCGAGTTTCAAATTGAAAATCCAGTTAAAATCGAAGAAATAAATAAAATCAGAAGAAATGAATTCACTTGACAATAAATATTTAGAATCACTCGCACAGTTCTACGAGAAACAATTGCTAGAAAGCACTGTTCCTTTTTGGTTTCCCAGGAGCTATGATACGGAGCATGGCGGATATCTCTTAATGCGCGATAAAGACGGAACCCTTATTGATGACGATAAATCTGTTTGGATACAAGGCCGGTCCGCATGGCTTCTTGCTACACTATATAACACCGTTGAACCCAAACAGGAATGGTTAGACGGCGCCAAATTAGGAATTGATTTTATATTAAACCATTGTTTTGATAGCGACGGACAAATGTTCTTCCATATGACCCGTGATGGAAAAGCAATCCGTAAGCGCAGATATTATTTCTCTGAAACATTTGCAGTAATTGCTTTAGCAGCTTATGCAAAGGCAACAGGCGATAAAAACATTGCACAAAGAGCACGTGACCTGTTTGGAGAATGTTTGAAATACGCGAGCGGAGAAAAGGTATTGGCAAAAAAATTTACCGATACACGTCCTACAAAAGGAATTGGAGTACCCATGATTATGATGAATACCGCACAACAACTTCGTGAAACGATTGGTGATGACCGTTGCGATGAATGGATCACAAAATGGATCGATGAAATTCAAACCTATTTTGTAAAAGATGAAATTCAATGTGTAATGGAACAGGTTGCACCCGATGGAAGCATTATCGATCATATTGATGGCAGAACATTAAACCCTGGCCATGCTATTGAGGGCTCTTGGTTTATTTTGCATGAAGCAAAATATAGAAATAACGATCCGAAGTTAGTTGAACTTGGCTGCAAAATGCTGGATTATATGTGGGAGCGCGGATGGGATAAAGAACATGGCGGGATCTACTACTTCCGCGATGTATACAATAAACCCGTACAAGAATATTGGCAGGATATGAAATTCTGGTGGCCGCAAAACGAAGCCATTATCGCTACCTTATTAGCTTATACACTAACCGGAAATGAAAAGTACAAAACCTGGCATACCATGATCCATGATTATGCATATAGTCATTTCCATGACAAGGAATTTGGAGAATGGTTTGGTTACTTACACCGAGATGGAACAATTGCTCAAACTGCTAAAGGAAATCTATTTAAGGGTCCCTTTCATTTACCGCGTCAGGAATGGTATTGTGCACAGATTTTAAAAGACATTACATAATTTATTAATTTTAAAACAACAACATGATGAGAAAGTTAATTTCTACCTTATTTATTCTTTTATTAGCTGTCCAGGTCGGATGGTCGCAAGAAGCTGTATCTGTTTTCAAGTCGGGAGATGACGGCTATAAATCTTATAGGATTCCAGCCATTGTTGCTTTCTCAGAAAAAAAAATAATTGCTATTGCTGAAGGGAGAGTTAATAATGCAGGTGATTATGGAAACATCGATATTGTAATGAAAAGCAGTGAAGATGGAGGAAAAACCTGGAGTGCGCTGAAGCAAATAGTAGATGTCGGAAATCTACAAGCAGGGAACCCGGCACCGGTAATTGATATGCAGGACCCCCGATATCCAAAAGGACGGATTTTCGTATTCTATAATGTAGGAAACGATCATGAAGGCGAAGTTCGCAAAGGAAATGGCTACCGCACAGTTTGGTATGTTACCTCAACCGATCAGGGTCAAACCTGGGAGCAGCCTGTTGAAATTACAGCTCAGGTTCACCGCCTAAACAAGCCTGATGTAAATTCGGCATGGAATTACAAAGAAGATTGGCGTTCATATGCCAATACACCAGGCCATGCCATGCAAATCAAAGAGGGAAAATATAAAGGAAGAATCTTTGTAGCCGCTAATCATAGTGCAGGTAATCCGCAACCGGCTGCTAAAGATTATCAGGCACATGGCTTTTATACAGATGACCATGGTGATAGTTTCAAACTTGGTGCAACTGTAGAGTACCTTGGTTCTAACGAAAGTACGGCTGCCGAGTTATCTAACAGTCGCTTAATGATGAATAGTCGCAACCAACAAGGCAATGAGCGCGCACGTATTATTTCTATCAGTTCTGATGGGGGAGCAACCTGGGACACTACCTATGTAGATCACAATCTACCTGACCCGGTAAACCAGGGAAGCATCCTGACCATTGGTAAAAAGAAAGGTAAAAATATACTGGCATTCAGCAATGCTGCCGATAAGCAACAGCGCGATAATCTAACCTTGCGTATTAGCTTTGATGATGGAAAAACCTGGGCAAAGTCTATCTTAATTGATAAAAGTGAAGCAGGATACAAAGGCTCCTGGACTGCTTATTCGGACATCGTTAAGCTTGGAAAAAACAAAATCGGTATTTTATATGAAAAAGATAATTATCAAGACATCGTTTTTAAATCAATCAAATGGAAATAAAGCTTAAAAACTTCTTTCGCGATATAAAGAGCCTTTTTCTAATTATTGTTTTATCAGTTGGAACCTTTGCGCTATCACGAGCGCAACAGGTTCCTAAAAACCTAGATGACAGTCTATTCTCAACTTATTACCAACAACGCATTTCTCTTTTCAGAACCTTACCCATAAAGCATGGAGAGACCATCTTTTTAGGGAATAGCATTTCCGATGGTTCAGAATGGAGCGAATTATTTGATAATTCTAACATCATTAATCGGGGAATCAGTGGAGATAAAACTGCGGGAATCTTAAATCGCCTGGACGAAATAGTTCGAAGGAAACCTTCTAAAATTTTTCTGCTTATTGGCACCAATGATTTGGAACACAAAATACCAACGAAGGAAATCCTTAATAATATTTTTCTTACAGCACAGATCATAAGAAAAGAAACGCCTTCCACCCAGCTTTACATTCAAAGTATTTTGCCTGTAAATGATTTTTATAAAAAATTTACTAATCATACCAAAAACGGCGACCAAATTGTTCAAATCAATAAGGCATTAGCTGAAAATACAGCCAACTATCATTATAAGTTTATTGATATCCATACACCATTTGCTGATTTGGAAGGAAAACTCAAAAAAGAATTCAGCAATGATGGTCTGCATTTAAATGGTCAGGGCTACCAATATTGGAAACATCTGATTTACAATCATGTTTTTGATTTAAAAGACAAACCGTCACTGGTCCCCCTACCCCAAAAACTAAGTTGGAATAAAGGCCTTTTCCCATTGTATACAGCAAAAAATATCATAATTGAAAATGATTCCTTAAAAAATATTGCTCATCATTTGCAAGATATCGTTCGTTCAAATGGTTATTTTTTAGATATTCAAAAAAAATCAAACACAAATAAACCGGTTATTGAACTTAAAATTGCAAGTATAGCTAATTCCAAGCTTTCAGAAGAAGCTTATGAACTAAGTGTTAGCGCTGACAAAATTACCATTCAGGCAGCTAATAAACATGGTCTTTTTAATGGTGTTCAAACATTAAGACAACTTATGCGCG
>Ga0160433_100446_pt1 | contig 21018 bp, 20 predicted proteins | sample HID1972K_E0MG_FD_108235 | JGI IMG/M metagenome (GOLD analysis project Ga0160433, IMG submission 108235) | Enriched pill bug-associated microbial communities from UW Madison campus, WI, USA - HID1972K_E0 MG | ecosystem: Host-associated > Arthropoda: Insects > Digestive system > Unclassified ...
GCAACTAAAACACGAATAGGTCTGTTTAATGTTTTTGCCATAAATACTTTTGTTAAAGTTAAAAACTTTTGCATGAATTAGGATAGCGAATTCTGTTTCAATTTTTGATGTAAAAAATAGTTTCGTATATTTATATAAAATTACCTAATAGTTAGTTTTTAATGCAATTGAATTTTAAACTATTATATTTGCAACCATTAATTGGAATATACATATGGATATTAGAAAAATTATTTTATTTCCGAAATTAACACTGCTTGTAATAGCTATTATTACCTTAAGTTGGGTACCTGTTAATTCTGTAAATGAACATCATTATAAAGCCAATAAAGAGAACTCAGCACTTACTCCACTCAAATTATTAGAAAGTGAGACGTCCGCAATTTATGAAAACATTAAGTTGGCGAATGTTGGTCTTTCTTTTGACGTGTTTGAAGAAGCTTATATCGGTTTCTTAAATTTAAAGAACTTAGAAAAAATAAGTGAAGACGCTTCTATTTTAAGTATTGCCGATTTTGACCAGTCGAGTAAAACTAAGCGCTTATGGATTCTTGATTTGAAAAATGATAGTTTATTATTAAACACCTGGGTCTCTCATGGTCGGGGAAGTGGGAATGATATGGCGACTAAGTTTTCTAATTTGAATAATTCCTATCAAAGTAGTCTGGGCTTTTATATTACCGGGGAAGTATATAATGGTAAACATGGGCGTTCTTTACGATTGGATGGTATGGATAACGGGTTTAATGATAATGCCCGTAACCGTGCTATTGTTCTTCATGGTGCTCCTTATGTAAGCTCTCAAGCTATTAAGAGTTTGAATCGTTTAGGTTTAAGCCATGGCTGCCCTGCCGTTCCTGTTGAACTTACTGACCAGATTATTGATCTTATCAAAGAGAAAACAGTTCTTTACATTCATGCCGATTCGCCCGCGTACCATTCTGTATATTTAAATTCTGAAGAAGCGGGTAAGCGTTTATTAGCTTACACCAGCTTAGATTCCACTTTTCAGGTAGGGATATAAAACAGCATCTTCTCCGTATATATCGGGGTAAAATTGCAATGTGTTGTTTCTCAATTCAACTGTTTTATAATCTAGAACAACTTGTATTTGCGGTGATAAAGCAATGTCTTTGGCTTCCAGCTGTTCGTCAGATTCCATCTCACTTTTGATTGTATTAAATTTACTACTACTACCAAAAAGTGATTGCGCTAAATCTAAAGGTTCCGCAACCCGAACACAACCATGACTTAATGCTCTGTTATCTTTTTCAAAACCAGCTTGTGAAGGTGTATCATGTAAATATACACTACTGTTGTTTTTGAATAGGAATTTGATTTTTCCAAGTGCATTTTCATCTCCAGGTCTTTGTCTGAAACGATAAGGTAAATCGTCTGGTGAAAAAGCAGACCAGTCTATGTTTTCGGAATCTTCTATAACTTTACCATCTTCAAGGACATCAATTCCACTATTAACCAGATAAAAGCGATCGGCTTGAACATGTGTTAACATTTCTTTACCTGCTATGCTTTTTGGAATGTTCCAAACCGGATTTACCTGTACACTATGAATTTTACTTGCTAAAACAGGAGTTTCGTGTCCAACAGAACCAACTACTACCTTCATATTCATTACAGATTTTCCATCTTTAAATACATCCAATTGAAAAGCAGGAATGTTGACATATACCATTTCAGAACTATCAATATCTTGTTTCCAGCGTGCTCGTTCCATATTGACCACAATGGCTTTCTTATCCTCATCTGTTGTGGTTGACTGCATTTCTTTTTGTAGAGCTAAATAAAGAGGAGATGCTGGTTGAATACTATCTAAGAGGGATTCCAGATCATTTGCAGCGAAAATACTTTTCATAAAAGCAGAATCGGGCCGCTTTGTTTCTATATAATAGTGTTGTAAAGCTTTATTAGGGTTAACAACACCATATTGAAGTGCACCGCTGTAGTTAAGTAAGGCATCTGCAGTCGCTAATTCCAATTTAGCAAGTTCCGTGTATGCCTCCTCCTGCGTTTTAATTTGATCCTTGGCGATTATAGTATTTAAGAGCTTCTGATAGTTATCCGCATTGAAATAATCAGAACCGATACCATGTTCAATGCTATTTGTTAACCGTTCAGCGAGCAGATTTAGCTTACTTTTTGGAATGAATTTCTTAATTAATGTGGCCTGATAACCATTTTGCTTATAATAGTTAACAATGAAGGTTTTATTTTTGAGATTACTACTCTCTTCTTCTAGAGTTGATTGGAGAACAGTAGCCAGTTTCTCTTCTTCAATATCTTTGTAAACGTTGTTTTTGGTTTCTTTAGATAAAATGCGTCCTAAGGTAGCCTCGCGCTTACAAGACGTAAATATTGATAAAAGAACAATGGAAATGAGTACTATCGGTTGGTAATTTCTAAATTTCATATTATAGTTTATGTTGAAACTAGTATATGAATGCAATAAGTTTGCCAATTCTGCAAAGAAGGATTAATTGATACTAGCAGATGTTGCAGGTTCTATGCGCAAACCCACGTCATTAATGCCTTCAAGGCTATTTATTCGCATGTTTTGCTCTAGTTGGAAAGTATATTTTCCAGTATCCGGAAAATGATAATCTTTTAAAAAACGCACCTGTTGGCTAAAAATACTTCCAGCGCTTTTGCCTTTCCACAAGCCTTCTGTATTCGCTAATTTAACTTCTACACGGTAGGTTTTTTTAGTATTATTCGGATTCTGTTGATGAATTAGAATAAAGATATTAGAAAAGGGATAATCAATGGAGTTCCTTAGGTTTAAATAGATGTGGTAAGAAATGTTTTTATTGGTTATATGAACAGGAAACATAGGCTTCTGTTCATATAGCCAAGCTTTATTTTTAATCGGTATATTTTGATCTATAAGAGCATTGTCTGAACAAGCCGCTAGACCAAGAAAAAGTACTATCAATAAGGATAGTTTAGCCTTCATTCGTATTATTCGGTTTATTGGGATTTTTAGACCGTTTTGGATACCGCTTCTTTTTACGTACTTGTCCTTCTGCTTTAGGTTGCAGATCCTTTTCACCTTTTACCTCAACGATCTTGTTTTCTACAGGAGCTTTCTCATTAGGTCTCTTTGCAGGAACTTTATTTACTAAAGGCTTATTCTCTCCAGTTGGTTTTTCTAGGCGATTATTCTTGTTTCTTGAGCGGTTCTTTGAATTTCGTTTTTTATTCTTGTTTTCATCTAAGCGCGTCAAGCTATCCTGTCCTACTACATTCTCATAATCGTAGGTACGTTCTTTTTCTTTAACTACCGGCGGAATCGTTAAGTCTTTGATATCTTCCGGTTTTATTCCTTTCAAATTTTGCTGCTGAATTTCTTTTACCCGGTCAATTGGTAAAGGAATCCAACTATCATCCCCTTGAAAGCTAAACCACATCAATCGTTTGAAAATATCTGTCTTTTGTAGATACGCATTGCCTTTGATAGTTTCCAATTTATTAATATCAGTTGGAATGTCCTTTAACGCATCCATATAGGTATCCAGTTCATAATTTAAACAACATTTTAATTTACCACATTGACCGGCAAGCTTTAATGTATTTAAAGAAAGATTCTGGTATCTTGCGGCAGAAGTGGATACCGTTTTAAAGTCGGTTAACCAGGTAGAGCAACACAGTTCACGACCGCAGGAGCCAATGCCACCTAAGCGGCTGGCTTCTTGACGCATACCTATTTGTCGCATTTCAATCCTAATACGGAAGGTCTCAGCCATGCTTTTTATTAGCTCTCTAAAATCTACACGGCCATCGGCTGTATAATAAAAAGTAGCTTTGGATTTATCTCCTTGATAATCTACATCGCTGATCTTCATTGATAAACCTAATTGTAAGGCCAAGGTGCGAGCTTTGTGCATGGTTTCCCATTCCAATGCTTTCGCAGCTTCATATTTTTCAATATCCGACGGTGTTGGCTTACGATAAACCTTCTTTAAAACCGACTCTTCCTTTGTGTTTTGTTTTTTTAACTGCAAACGTACCAGTTCGCCCATAAGCGATACATGTCCGATATCATAGCCATTGGTAGATGATTCAACAACAATCATCTCACCCATTTCCATATATAAGTTATTCTCGTTTATAAAAAACTCTTTTCTTGACCCTTTAAAACGTACTTCAATGATGTTAAAAGGTTTATAATTTGATGGCATATCCATGTGGGAAAGCCAGTCGTAAACATCTAATTTATTGCAGCCATTTGTGGTGCATGTGCCATTACTTTGGCAACCCTTTGGTGAACAACCACCTCCGGATGAACAACTATTACATCCCATAATTTTATATATATTGAGTCCCTTTCGGGAGCGTTTGGTACTTTAAAAACAATACGATCTGCAAAGATACATCTAAAAATAAGATTTTAGGATTTGCATTTCGTTCAATATGATAGCTTGCTTTCTCAAACTCAGCCACTACCGCTTCTATTTGTTTATAATCATAACGTTTGCTAAACCTCTCTGCAAAGTCTTGTTCTACTTCTGGTAAAAACACTAATTCAGCCAGGTTTTCCTTTAAAAGAAGCGTTTCCCGCATCATGTTAATGGCATATAGAAGAAAGCTTTTCTGACCTTCTCTGCCTAGCTTAGTTAAGTTGTTCTCTACAAACTCGATTATATTCAAACCTTTATCTGTGACACAAGCATTCATCCATGTCTTTAACAAATCCAGGTGATTATTCTCTTCTTCACCAATTAGATTTTGTGCTTTTTGAATGTTTCCATCACTAATATATGCAATTTGTTTGGCCTTATATTCGCTTAATCCTTTATTTGCTAATAAATATTCAACGACTTCCTGTTCTTTTAGCCGATTAACTTTTATCAATTGAGTACGTGATAGAATGGTTGTTAGAATCTGATCTTGATTTTCAGCTACTAGCAGAAACAAGGTATTGGCAGGGGGTTCTTCAATTAATTTAAGCAATGCATTCCCTTGTTTGTCCAGATATTCAGGGAGCCACATAATGAGTACTTTATAGGCACCTTCATAACTTTTAAGGCTCAATTTCTTTATGATCTGGTGGCACTCTGCGATGTTGATATTAGCCTGTTTATTGTCTTCTCCCAGATGGTTGCGCCAGTTATCTAAATTCAGATAAGGGTTCTTAAGGAAAACTGATCGCCATTGTTCCATGTAATTCGCCGCTGTTTCATCTTTCTTTTTTGCAAAAAACGGATAAGAGAAATGTAGGTCGGGATGAATGAGCTTAGTATATTTCCGACAAGAAGAACAAAGTCCGCAACTATCTTCTGCTTGTTTATCTTCACAATTCAAATATTGCGCGTAGGCTACTGCAAGAGCCAAACTTCCACTGCCTGTTGGACCAAGAAATAGCTGAGCATGGCTCACCCGGTTATCCTGAACAGACTGTATAAGTCTCTTCTTCAGAACCTCTTGTCCGAAAATTTCTTTAAATTGCATACAAGGTGAAAATGTCTTTGGTTTCTAAGGAGTATCTTTGCATCTTAACAAAGATAATAAAAATGAGGATAATGGCTTTTGATTATGGAACTAAGCGAATTGGAATAGCAGTTACAGATCCGCTTCAAATCATTGCTACAGCTTTAACCACTATTCATCCGAATGAATCTTTAACTTTTATAAAAAATTATATTCAAACTGAGGCGGTTGAGAAGTTCATTGTTGGCTCCCCTTTGCAGATGGATGGTAGTCCATCAGAGTCGGCTCCTCATGTAAATGGCTTTGTTAAAAGTCTGAGAAAGAACTTTCCTGATATTCCCGTTGTTACAATTGACGAACGATTTACATCGAAGATGGCATCGGCTGTTATTGCGCAAAGCGGATTAAAAAAGGCTAAAAGACAGCAAAAATCTTTGGTCGATCAAATTTCTGCAGTTATAATTTTGCAAAGCTATATGGAAAGTTCGTATCTTGAATAGGTTTTAATTGTTACTTTTGCCAATATGAATTTGTTTGATGATAGTTTAGCTAATTATTTAGAGAATCATTCTAGTTCTGAGAATGAGCTTTTAAAGCAGATTAACAGAGAAACACATCTGAAAGAGCCAAGAGCACATATGCTTTCTGGCCATTATCAAGGCCGTGTATTGAGCTTGATAAGTAAAATGAAATCTCCAAAAAGGATTATCGAGGTGGGCACCTTTACAGGTTATGCTACTCTGTGCCTGGCTGAGGGATTAAGTTCGGACGGAGTTATCCATACCATCGATATAAATGAAGAGTTAGAGGAAAGAGTTCAGGGCTATTTCAATGACTCAATTTATGCAGATCAAATAAAATATCACATAGGTGACGCCATTGATATTATCCCTACCCTTAATGATTCTTTTGATCTGGCTTTTATAGATGCCGATAAGAAGAACAATTTTAACTATTATCAGTTGATCCTTGAAAAAATGCCATCAGGTGGTATTATCTTAATTGACAATGTACTGTGGAAGGGGAAAGTCCTGGAAGAAACGAACGATAAGCAAACTGAAATTATCTTGGATCTAAATAAGAAAATAGCTGCCGATGAGCGAGTAGAAAAGGTAATTCTACCCATTCGCGACGGATTATTCCTGATCCGAAAGTTATAAACTAAATAGATAAAAATGGAAGTTAAAAAATACATAGGTTGGATATTTATCAGTATCAGTTTAACTTTATTTATTCCTCAACAATTGCTTGCCCAGCAAAAGTATACGGCTCAATCTTATATCCAGGCAAATAAAGACGCCGCTATAAAGTACATGAAAGAATATGGAATTCCGGCTAGTATTATACTCGGAATTGCCTATCATGAAAGTGCTCATGGCAATAGTAAACTTGCTACCTATCTTAACAATCATTTCGGAATTAAAGGAAAAAATAACAGCACTGAAATAAAATCAGCCTATAAAGGATATGATTCTGTTGAAGATTCTTATTTCGATTTTGTTAATTTTATAGAAAGCCGCAAACAATTTAGCGTACTTATTGATAAATATGGTCCGGGAAATTATAAAGATTGGGTGTTCGGTATTGCAAGAGGCGGCTATGCCGCAAGCAGTAAATGGGCATCGCAGGTAATTGCAATTATTGACAAGCATAAACTTTATGAATTGGATGAAAATCCTTCGCGTGAATCTAATACACGGCTTGCAGCCTCCAAGAGTAGTTATACCGTAAAGAAAGGTGACTCCTTATCAGAATTAGCCAAACGTTTTCGGACAACCGTAAACGACATAAAGGATAAGAATAAGCTTACGTCATCCAACCTGCAAATTGGCCAAGAATTAATGCTATAAACTTCTATGCGGAAAATTTCCTTATTATTCATATTCATTATATTTCTTTCTTCCTGTTTGCCCAAACAAGACATCGTTCGTCAGTCTGTTCCAGACAAGCGTGATTCTGCACCTCAAAGATCTTCACCTGTTCCTGTACCTGGTCCTGGAAGCAGTACTAATTTAGCACGAAGCACTTCTGCAGAAGCTTATATTGCCCGCTTTAAAGATATTGCTATTTCAGAGATGGATGAATATGGCATTCCAGCAAGCATTAAATTGGCTCAAGCCCTTTTGGAGTCAGGAAATGGAAACTCTTCATTGGCGCGAAATTCAAATAATCATTTTGGAATTAAATGTACTAACAGTTGGCAAGGAAGAACTGTTCTGCAATCAGACGATCATATCAACGATTGTTTTCGGGTTTACAATAATCCTGAAGACTCATTCAGGGATCATTCAGAATTCCTTCTAAGAGCACGTTATGCTGCCCTTTTTAAGCTGGATAAAGATGATTATGTAGGCTGGGCCAGAGGTTTAAAAAGTGCCGGATATGCAACAAACCCACGTTATGCCGAATTGCTGATCAGTTTGATAGAACGTTATGATCTGCATCAGTATGATAGGGCAGAAACAAGGAAAGAGAAAGTTGAGCGTGAAGAAGTGATTCTTACGGAAATAGTAAAGGAGGCGCCACAAGAAGCAAAAAAAGAACAAGCTCAACCTCCTGTAGTTATGAATATCCATGAAGTCCGACCAGGAGATACACTGTTTAGCATCTCCCAAAAATATAATCTTACAGTTGCTGAGCTCAAGATTTTAAATAACTTGAATGGTGAAGGGGTCAGTGTCGGTCAGTTGCTACTAGTCTCGAAGTAGCCATCTGTTAAAAATTGTGAAATCATTAAACCTTCTGAATTATCTTCTTAGTTTTACGCTAGTGAAGAAATTGAGCCTATTTATATATTTTATATTCTATACTGGGTTGCTGTTAGCCCAACAGGAAACTGATGGCTTGGTTTACGATCAAAATACCAAACAGCGGATAGCAAAAGTCTATGTTTACAATACCAATCGTGACACCGGTACCTTTAGTAATCTTAAAGGTGAATTTCGTTTAAAGGTTTCTTCCGGCGATGTATTAGTGGCCGCCGTTGAAGGTTATTTTCCAGATACGCTTACTGTTAAAGATGAAGAGGCTATTTTAATTTATCTCAAACGATCGTCGACTTTATTAAGAGAGGTTACGATTGTTGCCCGCAGATCACCGGAAGAGCTCTTAAGAGAAAGAAAGGAAGATTATAATACTGCTTATAGTAAAGGAAATCCCGGCTCTTTATTTTCAGTCGGTAGTTCAGGGACCGGCTTAAGTATCGGAGCTTTGTATTCACTCCTAAGTAGAGAGGGAAAGAATGCACGCTATCTCCAGGAAATAATAGAACGGGACTATCAAAACGATATTATTGATTATCGTTTTACTCCGGAGCTGGTGACTGCACTGACTGGATTGAGAGATAAGGATCTGGACGATTTTATGATGCAGTATCGCCCTTCTTACTATTTTATACTGGCTAGTAACGATTATTCATTGTCTTTATATATTCGTTCATCTTATCTGGATTATAGAAGAAATCCTAATTTAAGGCGTTTGCCGCCATTAGAAGAGGAGTTACAAAGTCCATGATAAATATAGATAATTCGATAGTTTGTTTACTTTTGTGATATGAAGTATATTTTTACCTTATCTACTGTATTTCTTTTAGCTTGGCAGTCTGTAGCTTTTGCTCAACAAGATGTTGACCTAAACTCTCTTCGCCAAGCTCCACAAAAGCAAAGCTTGCCCGTAAAAACACCTCCCTTAACTATTGAGGAGATACATATACCGCAAAGTACAATAGATCTAAAAATAGATTATTGGAGAAATTGGACAACCTTTGGAATCAATGTTAACCAAGCTTCTTTTAGTGATAACTGGAAGGGTGGAGGACTAAGTTCATTCTCTATCGGTGGCCTTTTCAATCATAAGTCGGAATATAATAAAGACGGTAAAAACTTTCATACAGAATTAATGCTTCAGTATGGAACATTGAGAAATAAGGATCAGCTTGCCAGAAAAAGTAACGATCGTATCTTTTGGGATAATAAAGCAGGTATTAAGCTATCAAAATCCTGGTCATTCTTTGCATCTCTAGCTTTGGAAACACAATTTTCTGCAGGTTATGCCTATGAAATGGAGGATGGAAAGGATACCAGGGGCGCATTGATTTCTAACTTCTTTGCCCCTGGATATATAACTGAATCTGTGGGTATTGAATTTGTGCCTGATAAAACTTTCTCTTTACGATTTGGTACAGGAACAGCACGGCAAACTTTTGTCCTGGATGATCGTATAATGCTAGATAAAAATAATAAACGATTTGGTGTTGATTCAGGTAAGAATTTTAGAAATGAGCTGGCATTTCAGCTCGTTGCAAATTTGAATCGTGATTTAAGTAAGAACTTTAATATAAAGAGTCGTTATGCTTTCTTTGCAAATTATAATGAATTAGGAGATGCTAGTCATCGTTTAGATGCAACCCTCACGAGTCAGGTAACTCGGGTTATTAATGTGTCATTAAGTGGTGTATTATGGTATGATAAAACCATTGTTGATGGCGTTCAACTGAGTCAGGCATTGGCACTCGGAGTTATATACAAATTTCCGCGATAGTAATGAATATTAAATAATGGGATTATGAAAGGACTGAACGTATTTATTTTCGGATGTATATTAACATTATTTATTACTTCCTGCGCAGCAAAGAAAAATAAATACGCTGAAACCAATGAAGTTCATATTCAGCATATTGAAGAGGTAGTTGAAGCTATTCAAAAACCATTGCCTCCCCCACAGCCTTCACCCGAAGTATTTGTAGCAGATATAAAAGGGAAGCGAGATGATCTTGACTGGGTTGGTACGGTTAACTTTGATATGCGCAGGCCCAGCTATGTAGTTATTCATCATACTGCACAAGAAAGCCTGGATCAAACCATTCGCACCTTTACGCTTGAAAGTACGCAAGTAAGTGCACATTATGTAATTGGTAGGGATGGGAAAACCGTACAGATGCTAAACGACTATCTTCGTTCATGGCATGCCGGAGCATCCCGCTGGGGAAAAATTACAGATATGAACTCTCAGTCAATTGGTATTGAATTGGATAATAATGGCAAGGAGCCTTTTTCTAATCTGCAAATCAATAGCCTACTTCGTTTATTGGATACATTAAAGGCACATTATCGTATTCCAACCGAGAATTTTATTGGTCATTCTGACATTGCCCCAACACGTAAGCAAGATCCAAGTGTTTATTTTCCCTGGAAATTATTAGCTGAAAAAGGCTTTGGAATCTGGTACGATGATTTTCTTTCAATGCCGCCTATAGATTTTAACCCTGGTCTTGCTTTGCAAATCATAGGCTTTGATACGCGGAATATGCCTGCAGCCATCACAGCCTTCAAGCGACACTATGTTCAAAGTGATATCTCGCCAGTATTGACAGAATCCGATCTTAAGATACTCTACAATATCTATTTAAAGCAGAATTAACTCTTTATTTATTAATCTCCTTAGTCCAGTTATCCCTCAATCCTACGGTACGGTTGAATACAAGCTTATCAGAACTAGTCAGCTTATCCAATGTAAAATAACCCAATCTAATAAATTGATAGCCTCTGCCAACCTCTGCATTGGCTAAATCTGACTCGATATAGGCATTTATAATAGTTAAGCTATCGGGATTTAATGTCGACTTGAAATCTTCTTCTAAAACAGGGTTCTCGACCTGGAATAAACGATCGTATAAGCGTATTTCGGCAGTCTTAGCGTGAAGTGCACTCACCCAATGGATCGTTCCTTTTACCTTCAATCCACTTGTATCTTCTCCACTTTTAGAGTTAGGTATGTAACTGCAATATATTTCAGTTACCTTGTCATTTGAGTCCTTTTTAAAGTCATCGCATTGAATGATATAAGCATTTTTTAAACGTACTTGCTTACCTGGTCCAAGGCGAAAGAATTTCTTAGGCGCATCCTCCATAAAGTCATCACGTTCAATCCATAATTCTCTACTAAAAGGGATTTCGCGCTCACCTTCTCCGCCTTCTACTTCCGGATTGTTTTCACCTATAAGAATCTCTTCCTTTCCTTCCGGATAGTTTGTGATTATTAGTTTAACAGGATCTAGCACAGCCATTCTTCGCCAGGCCGTTTTATTGAGGTCTTCGCGAATGCAAAACTCCAGCAAGCCAAAATCAATCATGTTTTCACGCTTTGCTACACCAATTTTATCACAGAAATTACGAATACTGGCAGCTGTATACCCTCTTCTTCTTAAGCCGCTAATGGTTGGCATACGCGGATCGTCCCATCCATCTACCAGTTTATCATTAACTAATTGCAATAAGCGACGCTTGCTCATAACAGTATAAGTCATGTTTAAGCGCGCAAATTCATACTGTCTTGATTCATAAATGCCAATATTCTCTATCAGCCAATTATATAGATCACGATGCGGAATAAATTCTAACGTACAAATAGAGTGTGTAATCTCTTCGATGGAGTCACTTTGACCGTGGGCAAAATCATACATCGGGTAAATGCACCAGTCATTTTCAGTACGATGATGACGGGCATGTTTAATACGATATAATAAAGGGTCGCGGAGGTGCATATTGGGATTAGCTAAGTCAATCTTAGCCCTTAATACCATTTCGCCATCTTCATATTTCCCGGCACGCATTTCTTCAAACAGACGAAGATTATCTTCAATGCTCCTACTGCGAGCACTTGTAGGTTTGCCAGCTTCTGTTGGAGTTCCCTTAGCTGCTGCAATTTCTTCAGCGCTGCTTTCATCTACATAGGCTAAACCTTTTTTAATCAGAATAACTGCGAAATCATACAGTTTTTGGAAATAATCAGAAGTATATAATTCTTTATCCCATTCAAAGCCCAGCCATTTGATGTCATTCTTAATGCTGTCCACATATTCCACATCTTCTGTTACCGGGTTGGTATCATCAAAACGCAAATTGGTCTTGCCGTTATATTTTTTTGCCAATCCAAAGTTTAAGCAAATAGATTTAGCATGACCAATGTGTAAATAGCCATTCGGCTCAGGCGGAAAACGCGTTAAAACACGGCCATCGTGTTTATTGGTTCTTAAATCTCCTTCTATAATTTCCTCAATAAAATTGAGTGATTTCTCTTCAGTCATAATGTGACAAAAGTAACAAATTGCCCTTGATAAAAATAATATACCTATTATTAGTAGGAGAATAAAGTTAATTATTTTGACTCATTGTTAATAATGTTATATTTGCTATATAAACCATGGTAATATAATACTCAAACAATATTGCTAACCAATTATTAATACAGTTAAATGAAATTAAAGCTGTTAAATTCCGGTGAGATGAAGGATTTAGCGACTTCGCAAATCTTTTCTCTTGAAAATAAGCTATCTTCTGGAGAGTATAGCTTCAGTGAGATCGGAGAATTTATTCCCGGTGCGGTAATGGTTCAGGATTTAGGGATACCACAGGTCACTTATATGAATGACTGGGGTTGCGAAACTTTAGGGCATTCAATGGATGAGATTAATGCTCTTGGTAGTGAATATTATGAAAAATTCTTTCCTGGCCAAGGAATGAGTCTTCTTCACGGTATGAAAGGTTTTTTTGAACGAGCTGATCGAACTGAGACCTATGGTTTTTTTCAACAGGTAAAAGTATGCCCGAAATTTAATTTTAGTTGGTTCTATACGATATGTAAGCATATGTTAGAGAATGGGAGAGACCAAAAGCCAACTAGCCTTTTCCTACTATCTATTCCAATGTCTGGCATGGATCCTCTAGTTAGGAAAGTTAATAAACTCCTTGATGGCAATGAATTTGTGGTTAAACATTATAGAGAGTTCGCGCTATTGACCAAACGTGAGAAAGAAATAATTGCGCTCTTAACAGAAGGTAAGTCTTCGCCGGAAATAGCTGATCAGCTATTTATCTCAAGGCATACGGTCAGTACTCATCGGAAGAATATCGCCAGTAAACTTAATATCACTTCCTTCGCAGAATTATTAAAGTTTGCAATTGCGTTTGATCTCATCCGGTAGAAATTGTAATTATTAATTTCTATCTCTCTATTTCTTGCGAAGATAACTATCTTTGCATCAAACGTGAATATAACCAGTATCTTAAAACAGTTTCAAAGTAATACCAGCGTAGAGGCTCTGGTGAAAGCTTTACAAGCCCCGAATCCTAAGATAGCATTAAAAGGATTAATTGGCTCGGCAGACGCTATGGTAGCGATTAGTTCCTATCAGATTCAAGAAAGACCTTATTTGTTTATCCTTCCCGATCATGAAGAAGCCTCTTTCTTTTTGAGCGATATGGAGAATATACTGGATAAAAGCTTACTGTTTTTTCCATCTTCTTTTCGTAAATCATTTGATTTTACACAAGTAGATAGTGCACAGGTCTTACAGCGTGCAGAAACGCTGAATTCATTAAATCATGCCAGTGAATTTCCAAGGTTAGTAGTTACCTATCCAGAGGCCCTGGCTGAAAAGGTAATTAATCGTAATGAGCTTGTTAAAAACACCTTACAAATTACACAAGATACACAGGTTGACATAGACTTCATTAATGAATTCCTGATTGAATATGATTTTGAACGTGTAGACTTCGTTTATGAACCTGGTCAATTTGCTATTCGCGGAGGTATCGTTGATATTTTTTCCTTCTCAAACGATCTTCCCTATCGAATTGAATTCTTTGGCGATACCATTGAAAGCATCCGCACATTCGATATAGAAAGCCAGCTTTCTGTAAGTAAAATTCATACTATCACTGTCTTACCCAATGTACAAGCTAAATTTTTAACAGAAAGCAATATTTCTATTTTAGAATATATTGATAAAGATTCTGTGCTTTGGTTTAAGGATGTGCAGTTTACTTTAGACATTATAAAAGCTGGTTATAAGAGAGCTACAGCATTATGGCAGGCGCTTTCTGATCAAGAGAAAGAGCATAACCCTGAATGGATTGATCCTAAGTTTGGCTTTACATCTGAGAAATTGATTGCAGACCTTGTTCAGGAATTCCCGATTATTGAATTTGGCAAGCAGTTCTTTTATACGGCCAATGAAACCATTCATTTTGATCAAAAGCCACAACCTTCTTTTAACAAAGATTTTAATCTGTTAATTCATCATTTAAAAGAAAGCAAAGAAGCTTCTTTTAAAAACTATATATTCAGTGATTCAGTAAAGCAAACCGAGCGGCTTTTCTCAATAATAGAAGATCTTGATAAATCGGTCACTTTTACGCCTATCAACATGGCTTTGCGGCAGGGGTTTGTAGACGAAAGTCTAAAAATTCGTGCCTATACTGATCATCAGATATTTGATCGTTATTACAAATACAAATTAAAGAAGGGTTACACCCGATCACAAGCAATCACTCTAAAAGATTTACGCGATTTAAAAGCAGGCGATTACATTACTCACATCGATCATGGTGTAGGTAAATATGCCGGACTCGAAAAGATTGAAGTGAATGGGAAAGTTCAGGAAATGATAAGGTTGGTCTATGCTGATAACGATTTGTTGTATGTTAATATTAACTCCTTAAATCGGATCTCAAAATATTCCGGGAAAGAGGGTACCGTTCCTAAAATGAATAAATTAGGAACAGATACCTGGGAGAAGCTAAAAAAAACCACTAAAAAAAAAGTTAAGGATATCGCCCGTGACCTGATCAAGCTTTATGCATTGCGCAAAGCTGAAACTGGAAACGCGTTCTCTCCAGATACCTATCTTCAAAATGAGCTGGAAGCATCCTTCATTTATGAAGATACTCCCGATCAGGAAAAAGCGACCATTGATGTAAAGAAGGATATGGAGTCGCCACATCCGATGGATAGGTTGGTTTGTGGAGATGTAGGTTTTGGGAAAACAGAAGTCGCTATTCGTGCTGCTTTTAAGGCTGTATCGGATAGTAAGCAGGTTGCTATTCTTGTTCCAACAACGATTCTTGCCTCTCAGCATTATCGAACCTTTATAGAGCGCTTAAAAGACTTTCCTGTTACGGTAGACTATATCAACCGTTTTAAAACTTCAAAGCAGATAAAAGAGACCTTAGCTAAATTATCCGAAGGAAAGGTTGATATCATTATCGGCACCCATCGCCTCGTTAGTAAAGACGTTAAGTTCAAAGACCTTGGTTTATTGATTATTGATGAAGAGCAAAAGTTTGGTGTTTCAGTCAAAGAGAAGTTAAAGCAAATGCGTGCAAATGTGGATACGTTGACCTTAACGGCAACCCCTATTCCCCGTACACTTCATTTTTCATTAATGGGTGCACGCGATTTGAGCATTATCAGTACTCCCCCTCCAAACCGGCAACCTGTACAAACAGAACTTCATGTTTTCAATGAGACGCTAATTCAAGAGGCAGTTACTTATGAGTTAGAAAGATCCGGACAAGTATTCTTTATCCATAACAGGGTAAATGATCTGGAGCAATTGGGCGGATTGATAAAAAAGTTAGTTCCACATGCACGTATTGGAGTAGCACATGGGCAATTAGAAGGAGATAAACTAGAGGATGTAATGCTAAAGTTCATCAACCACGATTTTGATGTATTGGTCGCCACTACCATTATTGAGGCTGGGTTGGATATTCCAAATGCAAACACCATTATCATCAATCACGCACATATGTTTGGCTTAAGCGATATGCACCAAATGCGTGGGCGTGTTGGTCGTTCTAATAAAAAGGCTTTCTGTTATTTGCTAAGTCCTCCATTGTCTACTCTAACAAGCGAAGCGCGCAAGCGATTAAGTGCTATTGAAGAGTTCTCCGAACTGGGAAGTGGCTTTAATGTAGCCATGCGAGATCTGGATATACGAGGAAGCGGTAATTTACTAGGTGCTGAACAAAGTGGTTTTATTGCAGAGATAGGTTTCGAAATGTATCATAAGATTCTGGATGAAGCTATTCAGGAATTAAAGGACGAAGAGTTTGTAGGTTTGTTTAAAGACGATAAACCAAGAGCCTTTGTTAACTTTACACAGGTAGATACCGATTTAGAAGTACATATCCCCAATGAATATGTCACTAACTTAACTGAGCGTTATAATTTATATTCTGAATTATCTAATTTAGAAAACGAAGAACAGTTGCAAACCTTCAAAAAACAGCTCCTCGATCGTTTTGGTCCACTTCCGGTTGAGGTAAACGAGCTTTTTAATACCTTGCGTTTACAATGGTATGGAAAGGCCATTGGTTTCGAAAAGATATCTTACAAAAAGAATGTATTGCGCGGTTATTTTGTAAACGATAAACAATCACCTTATTTTGAAAGTGACCGCTTTGGAAAGGTATTGGATTTTGTACGAAACAATCCGTCTATCTGCAATCTGAAAGAAGTGAAAGGTACTTTGCGTGTTGGCTTTGACCGCATTTACACCATTAAACAAGCCATCGACATACTAAAAGAACTCGCTCTCTAATGAATCCGGAAATCCTTCTTGCATTGGTTAAGACCACTATGCCCTTTGGTAAATACAAAGATCGCTATATCTGCAATCTGCCAGAATCTTATCTTGTTTGGTTTCACACGCAAGGTTTCCCTCCCGGCAAGCTAGGAATTTTATTAGGTACCATGTATGAAATTAAGCTTAATGGTTTAGAATATCTACTTGATCCATTAAAAAAACGTTAATCTTCTTGATCAACTGCTTCATAAAGAAATTCCAGAAAAGGCTGCAATCCAGAAAATATCTTTAAAATCTCTTCATCGGCATGGCTGCTCAGTAAAACTTTGTCTTCAAGAAAATGACTTGCGGTAAAGCTTTTTAATCGTAAGAATTCAATATCAGGATGATCAACAGAGTAACCGCTGGGTGCTTTCTTTAATTTGTCTTCTTGATCTAGGGTAACCGTCCTTTTAAATTGTGGATGATTTAAAATAGCATGAAACTTCTCGCTGTTATAATCTATTTCTTGTCGGATGGCTGCCAATTTTTCTTTGTCCGGATGCCATAAGCCAGCGGTAACGAAACTTTTTCCAGGTTGAATATGAACATAATAGCCGGGCAAATTGGTGCTTCTTCCATGAATGGAAAAGGCTGCGGAAAAATAATCTTTATAAGGCGTTTTGTCCTTACTAAATCGGATATCCCTATAAATCCTGAATACACATTTCGAAACAGGCATATCTTCCGGAACCCGCTTATCAATACCCGATAAACCGGTTAAAATAAGCTGAGCGAATTCAATGAAATTCTGCCGGGCTCTTTCATAGGGTTCTTTATTTTCTTGAAACCATTCTCGATTATTATTTTCTTTTAGAGCTCTTAAAAAGTCGAAAGTGCTTGCTGGAATGTTCATTTTTGTATAAGTTTATCTATGGATCATTTACACCGTGTGCTTTCTTCAACAGCAATTGATTCAACAAGCACAATTGAAGTTGAAGAAGGTTTCGTTAAAGCCGCTAAGTTAATTCTTTTAGATTATAAGCTTGTTGCAGGAAACACTGATTTTGAAGTTCTTGAATTGGAATTTTACTTTTATCAGAAAAATATTCATCCCGATCCTTACTCACATGCCTTTCAATATCCCAACCGGGTGACTGCAAAGATGTCGGTTACAGGCTCCTGGTATTTCCACCGTTTTATCGGTATCGAGAAATATACCCATACGCGCCGAGGGCTTGATCTAACCTATGGTAGCGGTAAGCATGAAGCCTATGGTGGTTTATTAATTCGATCTGTAAAAAGAGAGTATGATGAGAAGATTATATCCGGACCATCCAACGTAGTTTCCTATGTATTAGAAGCAGCTAACGACCCACAAGGAATTCAGTCGCTTGCTTTTAATTTAGAAGAAGGCATGGCTTTTAGAAAAGACTCAGTAATCAGGTGGGTTCCTCGTGAAAAGCCTCTTTCCATGCCTTTATTTAGAACGAAGCGCCAGGGCTTAGGCGATAAAAATCCCTTTTACCGCGATAAAGAATTCCGGTTCTTTTCTGATCCTGCCGTTATTAAAAAAGGCAAGAACTTTCACTATACAACTTTATAATGAAAGTTTTTAGACGCCGGGAGCGGATTCGAACCGCTGTAAAAGGTTTTGCAGACCCCCACCTAACCACTCAGCCACCCGGCTATAATGAAACTTTAATTAAATAAAAAATACGCAATAATTAAGGTTACAATAATGTTAAAGCCTTGTGCAATTAAAAAAGCATACAATGGTTTTTTACTGTTTTCTTTAAAGAGATCTTTAAAATTCGTTTCTAGCCCTATGCTTGTAAATGCCAAAGCAAACCATAAGCCTTGCAAGCTTTTGAGGCTTCCGCTTACACGAGAAACAGTTTCTCCGGGAATAAGAAAAGAGAATAGGAGAGATGCTGCGACAAACCCGATTACAAATTTCGGGAAGCGGTCCCAGATTACTTTCAAAGTAGGTTTTTCTGGCCGTTCTCCATCTACAGTAACATTTTGCGTTAATGTCCAATAAATGCTGATAGCAAATGCAGCCAATCCTAATAATACATTTTGAGAAAACTTGACAATAGTACTGATTTTTAATGCTTCATCGCCTACCAAAGATCCTGAAGCAACTACAGCTCCTGTAGTATCAATACTTCCACCAAGCCAGGCTCCGGTAACTGCTTGAGACAGGCCCATATAATGTGCTAAATAAGGCATCACAATCATCATGGGAATAGCTGTTATCAGTACCATGGAAATAACATAAGATAGTTTTTTTGAATCGCCTTTAATTGCTCCGGATGTTGCAATAGCTGCAGAAACTCCGCAAATAGAAACGGCACTAGAGATCATCATGGTAAGTTCGCTATCTATCTTCATTTTTTTGCACACCCAAAAGGCAAAATACCATACAGAAAGTACAACGATAAGTGCTTGGATTAATCCAAGAGAGCCAGCTTCCAGAATATTTGAGAATATTACGCCGGTACCCAAAAGAACCAGACCAATCTTTACAAAAAGTTCGGTTGAAAGACTGTTTTTAAACCACTGCGGTAATTTGAAAGCATTTCCAATAAATAATCCTATACCCAGACTAAAGATAACAGCTTCAAGATTTAACGATTCTACGAAACTATTGCCCGTAATAAAAAGAGCTAAAAGAGTTAATACGTATACAAGCGTAAAACTCTTTATAAATCCAATGATAGCTTTTCCAGTTAAATAGGCCCCAAGGACAGCTATTAGTAATACAAATACAAACTGGAATAAAATAATTTCAATATTTCCTGATGTAAAAACAAGAGTTGAAATATCCGGAAACGAAGTCCATTTAAATACAGGAGCAGGGACCAATACACCTGCTAGTGTAATAAAAATAGTTAATAGGCCTAATATAACCACAGCCCAATCTTCATGGACTGATAATTTAGTTTTTGTTAATGACATTTTCTATGATTAAACTTTACTCTTTAAATTATTAAATTACGAATTGAATCTTCCAAGTGCGGGTATTGAAAATTAAATCCATTAAGATTTTTAGATACCACTCTTCTGCCTGCTAAGACCAATTCAGCTTCTGTTCCAATAAGAAAAGCACCAATCTTCACTAATATCGCAGGACCAGGGATGCCAAAAGAATGGCCAGCAACTTTTCTAAGTGTATACATAAATTCTTTGTTTTTAACCGGAAAAGGGCTAACAGCATGTATGACTCCCGAAATATTATTAGTAGCTACCCAATCTACGAGTCTTACAAAATCTTTTTCGTGTATCCATGTCATATATTGTTCTCCTGTGCCTAGTTTACCTCCTAAACCTAATTTTACCAGGTTAATAAATGGTTTTAGTATTCCGCTATCCTTTTGAAGAACTAATCCTATCCTTAAAAAAACTTTCCTTGTGTGAGGTATTTCTATACTTTTAAAAGTCTTCTCCCATTCTTTACATACTTCAGAAAAAAAACCTTCTCCCACACTAGAACTTTCATTTTTTACTTCATCACCAGAGTCTCCAAATATCGCTACTCCACCCGCGTTTATCCAAACTTTGGGAGGTGATTTACATTGTTTAATAGCTCTTCCAATAACATTAATAGATTTAACCCTTGAACTGATAATTTCCTTTCTGTTTTTTTCAGTACACCTGCAATTAATAGATTTTCCTGCCAAATTGATTACTATATCTGCACCTTCAAGTGCGTCAAACCAATTTTCAAGGCTTTGTGTATTCCACTGTATATACCTTACATTATTCTGGGCTGTGTTATTTTTCCTGGTAAGTACAAATAAGTCATTCGCACCATTATTAAAATACTTAAGCAATGCACTTCCCAATGAGCCGGTACCTCCAGCAATTACAATTTTCTTTTTTTTCATGCTTGATTGTTTTTATGTATATCAAGTTCAAAAACATCATTTAGTGCTCTGTTTGCTGCGTGGTATCCACACATACCATGAACTCCACCTCCCGGAGGTGTTGATGAAGAACAGATGTAGATTCCTTTAGCAGAAGTTCTATAAGGGGAAGCGCTGATTACCGGACGGGTAAATAATTGTCTGATATCAATTATTCCCCCATTAATATCCCCTCCAATATAATTCGGATTATAGTCTTCCATTTGTTCCGGGTTGAAGCTGTGTTTAGCTAATATTCGCTCTCTGAAGCCTGGTGCAAAACGTTCTATCTGTTTCTCAATAATGTCTGTCATA
>Ga0160433_100447_pt1 | contig 20975 bp, 17 predicted proteins | sample HID1972K_E0MG_FD_108235 | JGI IMG/M metagenome (GOLD analysis project Ga0160433, IMG submission 108235) | Enriched pill bug-associated microbial communities from UW Madison campus, WI, USA - HID1972K_E0 MG | ecosystem: Host-associated > Arthropoda: Insects > Digestive system > Unclassified ...
CTGGCGGAAGTGCAGGGCATTGAACTGCCGCCGCTGATGCGCACGCTGGTGCATCTCGAGGAACAGGGCTATCTGCTGCGTACGATATCGCCGTACGACAAACGCTGCCGTCTGTTAATGCTCACGCCGAAAGGCCGCGCCGTGCTCGAGCGGCTGACCCACGTGATCGAAACCTGCCAACAGCGGGTGACAGAAAACATTCCAGCCGATGTCATGGACGCCTTCAGCAACACGCTTAACCAACTCGCCTGCAATATGCGGAACATCCGCGACGACATTAAATAAGACCAAAAAAAATGATGAGCCCCGAACAAAAATTTGCCCGTTGGGTAAGGGTGAGTATTGCCTCTTTCCTGCTGATGTTTATCTATTTCATCGTGGCGGATATCTGGATCCCGCTGACGCCGGATTCTACCGTCATGCGCGTAGTGACCCCGGTGTCATCACGCGTTTCCGGCTACGTGGCCCACGTCTACGTACACAACAACAGCCCGGTGAAAAAAGGCGATCTCCTGTATGAGCTGGACCCGACGCCGTTTATCAATAAGGTGCAGGCGGCGCAAATCGCACTGGAACAGGCGAAGCTCACCAACCAACAGCTGGACGCGCAAATTGCTTCCCAGCAGGCCAATCTCAAAACCGCGCAAATCACCGCCCGCAATAATCAGGCGACGCTGAGTCGTTATCAGCGGCTGGCGACGATGCAAAACGTGTCGCAGCAGGACCTCGATAACGTTCGCACCGCCTGGCAAAACAGCGAACAGTCAGTGAGCGCTATCACCGCGAGCATCCATAATCTGCAGATCCAACGCGGTGAACGTCACGATGACCGTAACGTCACGCTGCAAAAATACCGCAACGCGCTGGAAGAGGCGCAGTTCGATTTGGGCTGGACGAAAATCCGGGCAGAAGCGGCAGGCACTGTCAGTAATTTACAGTTAAGCCCCGGCCTGTATGCTTCTGCGGGGACCGCGCTGCTGGCGGTGGTGAACGACGAAAGTGATATCGTGGCGGATTTTCGTGAAAAAAGTCTGCGCCATATGCAGCCGGGAACCGATGCCGCGGTGGTCTTCGACGCACTGCCCGGCAAGGTTTTCCGCGCTCATGTGACCAGCAGCGATGCCGGGATTTTGGCCGGACAGGAAGCGGTTGGCGGCAAGCTTTCGCAGCCTGAGGAATCCAACCGCTGGGTGCGCGATGCCCAGCGGATGCGCATTCACGTGGCGCTTGATGAGCCAATCGATAAAACGCTGCCAACCGGCGCGCGGGCTACCGTGCAGCTTTATAACAGCGAAGGTGTGCTGGCCCGATTTTTCTCCGGCCTGCAAATCCACCTCGTAAGCTGGCTGCACTATGTCTATTAACACCCTGGCGCGGGTATTTACCCCACACGACAACATCGTCTACAGCGCCAATGATTTTCGCCAGACGCTGCGCATTGTCTTCGCGGGGATGATTGCGCTGAGCATTTCCACGTTCTACAACGTGCAGTACGGCGTCTTTTTTGTGGTTTACCCGGTGATGCTGCTGTCGTTGGTGCCGGTCTTTAACCGCCATGTGGCAACGCAGTTTATCTTCAGTGCGGCACTGAACTGCGTCGAAATGGTGCTGATCATCGGCTATTTGGCGCAATGGCCGATCATCATGACGCTGGTGGTGTTTGGGCTGTACGTGATGCGTTTTCGCTTTATGAGTCAGGGGCCGCTCTTTCTGTTTGGCTCGATGGGCGTGGTGTGCCAGAGCGTGATGCTCAATTTTATGAGCTACCCCACCAACAGTTGGCACACGCTGCTGTCATCCAATTTGGAAGCCAGCGTGATGGCGGTTAGCCTGAGCGCGTTGATGCACTTCCTGCTGCCCGATGTCGAACCGCGCCAACCGCCACTGCGCATTGAAAAGAATGCCGCGCGCGTGCGCCATGAATCACTGCTGTCTGGCACCGTGGCGACGGCTATCTTTGTGATTTTCCAGGTCTGCGATCTCAGTGATTCACTGTCAGCGCTGATGGCGGGGGTTCTGATCCTGTTTCCGATGCATTATCGCGGGGCGGTGCTGAGCTCGCTCTGGCGCGTGGTGGGCGTGGTGCTGGCCTGCTTGTATATTCTGCTGGTGCAGCTGATCCTCTACGATCACAGTAGCCATATGCTGCTGATGATGCCGCTGATTGGCCTCGGGCTGGCGTTCGGCGCCCGTCTGCATGTGATGGAAAAGGTGGGAGCTGGCGTCGGGTTTGCCAGTATCACCACCATCGGGATCATGTTTGGCCAGAACCTCCATCCTGAACAGGATCTGGTGTTCAGCGATCTCTACCGCGTAGTGTCGGTCACCGTGTCGCTGCTGGTCACGCTAACGATGGTGTTTCTGGTGCACCTGATCCTCAACCGCTTCGCCGCGACGCGGTTTGTGGTGAATAACCCGAATGCGTGAGTTCCAGATCGGTGAGTGTTTTTTTGCCCGATGGCGCTGATGCTTATTGGGGATACGGTTTTGTAGGCCCGGCAAGCGCAGCGCCGCCGGGCACAGCGTTAATGAATCAACGGCATCACCAGCGCCGGGAGCTGTGAAAGCAGCCACAGGATCAGGCCAATCGTGCCACCCACCAGCGTGCCATTGATGCGGATAAACTGCAGATCCTTGCCGATGTTCAACTCAATCTGATGCGACATATCCCGCGCGTCCCAGCTTTTCACCGTGTCGCTGATATGACCGGTGAGGAATTTGGCGAAGTCAGGCGCCACGCGGCGTGCAGCCTGTTCGAGGTGCCCGTTGAGCGAGGCACGCAGCGCGCCGTCCGTCACCAGCGCTTCACCGAGCCACATCCCGGCTTCCGCAATCCGCTTCTGCGTGCGCGAATCCTCTGTTTGCAGATCGTTCTTCAGCCACTGACGCAGATCGGCCCACATTTCCCCCAGATAACGGTTAAACGCCTCGTCGTCTTTCAGGTAGCGTTTGATGTTCTCGGCCTTTTCCGCCATCTCCGGATCGGTTTTCAGGTTGTCGATAAGCTTTCTCACCGCTTTATCAAACGCGTGGCGCACCTGATGCGCGCTGTCCTGGCTGACATCGTCCAACAGCGTATTGACCGCCTCGGTGACCATCTCGGCGCTGTGTTCGCCGAGCCATTCGGTCGGCAGTATTTTCGCCTTCAGCGGGTGCTCTTTCTCCAGCCAGTGAATGATTTGCCGGGCGATAAATTCGCGGCTGCTGTCGCGTTGGAGCAGGGCAATCAGCTGCGCAATCAGTGCATCGAGCAGCTGCTGATGACGGTTGTTTTTGGTCATGCTTTCCAGCATCACCGCGCTGGTGCCGGTTAAATCGACCTTATCAATCGCTTTATGTACCGCGCGTTTGAGCAGGCCCTGAATGCGCGAATCATCGGTCAGTTCGAGAAAACCGCCCATCACCTTAATCAGATGTTGCCCCACGCGTTGGGCGTTTTCGGGCTGGCTGAACCAGTTCCCAATCATCAACGCCGGTTCATGCTTCTGGATTAAATTCACCAGCGACTGCGTGTCGAGAAATTTTTCCTGCACGAAATGGCCGAGATTGTCGCCGATTCGGTCTTTATTGCGCGGAATAATCGCCGTATGACGAGAGATGAAGGGCAGCGGTACGCGACGAAACAGCGCGACGACCGCGAACCAGTCTGCCAGCGCACCGACCATCGCCGCCTCGGAAATGGCTTTCAACGCGCTGACCCAACGTGCAGGGGGCAGAAACAGCGTGGTCACGAAAATGGCTGCCGCAATGAGCAGCAATGAGAGCGCCAGAAGTTTGGCGCGTTTGAGTTCAGCTAATTTATCCATGCTCTAAGCATAGAGCGGGACGGCGGTAGAGTGCAAAGCCTGGCATTAAATTGCCACGCGGCGGCTAATTTCCACCACCTGATCGCCAGTGCCGTCTGGTCCATGAAAACATCCCGTGGGTGAATGGGACCTTTTTACACTATAGCCCTGAATAATGTATCACACGGCGGGAGACGCTGATTCGTCGCGCAGTGCCTGTAAAAAGCGGGCGAAAAGATCCGGCAGCGGTTCGTCGTACCACAGGGCATAGAGATCGGCGGGGATCGACTCTTCGAGTGGCAAAAAAGCAACGCCGGGCCAGTGGATCAGCGCGCAAGATTCGGGTAGCAGTGACACGCCGTTTCCGGTGCTGACCAGCGCCAGTGCGGTTTGGGGTTCAAAAACCTGATGGGTGATCAGCGGCGACACGCCCAGCTCCAGACAGTGGTCATACACCTGACGGGCGAAATCGCTGCGGTTGAAGGAGAGCGAGATAAACGCGCGATCGGCCAGATCTTTCAGCGAAACCGTGGCGCGCGTGCACAGCGGATCGCTCTCATGCACTGCCACGCACACCGCTTCCCGGGCAAACAGCTGGCAGCGGATCTTTGCTTCCACGTGCGGGATAACGTTGCGATTAATGGCGATATCGATGGTTCGGGCGCGCAGGGCTTCGGTTTGTTCCTGCTGACCCAACTCATGCAGCGACCAGTTCACGTCCGGGTTAGCTTCGCGAAACGCCTTCATCCGCGTCAGCAGCGGGCCCCACATCGCGCTGCCGATCACGCCGATGTTGATGTGCTGTTTCTCGCTGCGGCCAATCTGGCGCACATAGTTCAGCGATTGTTCGGTGGCGCTGAGGAGTTTATCGACCTCCGCTTTCAACACTTTTCCGGCGGGTGTCAGCCCCACTTTTCGACTCGAACGTTCAAACAATTCCACATCCAGAATCGCTTCCAGCTCTTTGATTTGCATGCTGAGCGGCGGCTGAGAGATGTTCAACTTTGCGGCGGCTCGGCCAAAATGCAGCTCGTCGGCAAGGGTCTGGAAATAGCGCAGCATCCGAAAACGGATGCGGCTGTTGGCCTGTGGATCGAGCATGCCGGGCACCGAGAAAAAGGAGGGTGGCGGTATGATGCAACCCTCCCTGGAGGCTGTCAAACCGCGACCGCCTCGCCCTGATGCCGGCGTTCTGCTTTGCTGCAGGCGATGGCCGCCAGCAGCGTCATCAACAACAGCGCGTAGGCGCAGGTTGAGGCATTCACCGCGCCGTGCAGGCCGTAGCGGCTGTTGACCAGTGACGAGACGGTGGCGAACAGCAGCGTACCCACGGTGCCGCAGGTGAGCAGCGCCGAAATCAACGTCGGTGAACTGCGGCTGACCTGCAACGAACCGTAGCTCATCAGGCCAGAGAACAGGCCGGAGTTAAAGAAGCCGAATGCGCCGCAGGCAATCAGGATAAGCGTGGTGTTGCCGCTGTTGCTGATAAGCGCGATGGAGACCAACCCCACGGTGGTACAAATCAGCAGGAAAGTGCGCAGCTTCATCCATTTTACGGTGAACTGATTCAGGAACAGCCCGGTCGCTTTTGCCACCCAATAGACGGTGGTGAACAACGCGGCCTGTTCCGGCAACATCTGAAAGCGCCACTGCAGGTAGCCCGGCGTCCACAGGGTGAAAATCGGTTCGGCCAGCAGGAACAGGAAAAGCGCGCCGCACAGCAACCACACCGAACGACCCCACGGCTCGCTGCGGGTCATTTCTTGATGCGTTTCGACCGGCGCTTCGGTAGCCGGATAACGGCTGCGTAACGTGAGGGTCAACATCAGCACGCCGAGGCCGCCCATAATGCCGTACATCGCAATCCAGCTCGCGCCCATTTTGAACAGCCACGCCAGCAGGAATGAGAGCGTGGCACCCGCCAGGCTGAAGAAGAAATCAGTGAAAATCAGGCTCGACGAACGGCTTTTCTCGTCCGGATTGATACGCACCACCAGATAGCTGCCGATGGTCATAAAGATGCCGCCGCACGCGCCGATGAGGGCGACCGCGATGCTAAACATGGTCAGCGTTGGGGTGACGAACAGCAGGGTGCTGATGAGGATGGTCAGCGCGGCGGCGATCACCAGTGGCTTTTGCAGACCCCATTTCTTCATCAGAATGCCGCCGAGCATAATCGGCACGAACATGCCGATGTTCATCAGCGTAAAGACTTGGCCGATAAAGCTCGGATCTTTGTTGAATGCGGCGCACAGCGGGCCGAGGACGATGCCGAGCGTCGAGACCAGCGCGCCGACAAAGTAATAGCTCAGATATGAAATCGCGTTCAGATTACCGCGAGAGTAATTCTCTGACATCTGCACTTCTCCTGGCGGGCCGGCGCCCGCCGCTGGACGGGAATTTAGCGGCAGTTCTTCACGAACTGGCTAATCAGGCGAATGAAATCATCGGTGACCATCGCCGCGCATTTCAGGGTTTGTTCGTGAGAGAGTTCCACGTCGCTCAGGCCTTCCGCCATGTTAGTGATCGCTGATACTGCCAGCACTTTCAGGCCGCAGTGGCGCGCCACGATAACTTCCGGTACCACTGACATGCCGACCACATCGCCGCCCATGTTCTGCATCATGCGAATTTCTGCTGCGGTCTCGAAGTTCGGTCCTGGATAGGAGACGAATACGCCTTCGTGCAGCGTCAGGCCCAAATCCCCGGCGGTGTGCTGCAGTTTCGCGCGCAGGTCTTTGTCATATGCGTTGGCGAGGCTGAAGAAACGCGGGCCAAAGCGATCGTCGTTCGGGCCAACCAATGGCGTAGACGGCATGGTGTTGATGTGGTCTTTCAGCGCTACCAGGCTTCCGGCAGGAATAGTTGGGTTGAGCGAGCCCGCCGCGTTGGTGCAGAACATAAATTCACAGCCGAGCAGCTTAAAGGTGCGCACCGCGTGGGTCATGATGCCCATTCCGACGCCTTCATAAAAATGCCCGCGACCTTTCATGCAGATGATGTCCACGCCGTGCAGTGAGCCCATCACCACTTCACCCGCATGACCCATCACGGTGCTGACCGGGAAGCCCGGCAGTTTTTCGTATGAGATAACGGTTTTGTTATCGAGCTTATCGGCCAGTACACCGAGGCCGGAACCGAGGATAAACGCGATGCGCGGTGTAAAACCAGGCTTCGCAGCCTTGAGGATTTCCACGGCTTCGTAAGGGGTGTCGTTAATCACGGAATGAGACATAGGGTGCTCCTGAATGCGTTGGGTGTCTGTCCATTCTGTGGAGTGAACGATGGGGAATCCAATTGGATAAAAGGGGTTATTGATTCTATTTTATGAATCAATTGAGATTGGTGATTAGGGGATTCTTGGGATTTCAGTGGGTTACGCATAGTGGGGGTGTTGGCGTGTGATAAGGCTTACGGATGGGAAATGCGACATGGAGCCATTTTTTGATTCATCGAGAGGTCTAGAGTTTGAGCCCTATATAACAAGGAGGTGTTATGGCGGACATAATTTCTATCGCAGACAGAATGGTCGATGTCATTGTTTCACCTAATGCTATTAGCGGTTTAATTAGTGGTGCAGCATCGGTTCCCGTGGATTTGGGCTATCTGGTGCAGGGATTTTTTGATACGGATAGTCACTCTCGATATCATCGAGAAACTGAACGAATAAGGATGATGTCAGCAGTAAGACACGATCTTCTGAACTATCAGCACCTAAAGGAAGCTGTAACCATAATTTTACGCGAGTTTGAATCACATGTTTCTGTTAGCGAAAAAGACGCGATTTATAGCAGTACGATTTTTGCTATCCTGGGAAGGATAGCAACCAATTCCCTTCTTTCATCGAAAATAACAAATGCGATACTTGATGAAGCTACATTTCTTGCGAATATGCGTAATAGCTTGTTTATTGGAAATGTCATGTTAATCGGCGGAATGATGGAAAGGAGTATCAGAACATCAGATAGACTGGCGGCCAATGATCCGTATCTCTATGATTTACTACGCCCACGAGATTATGATTTAGTGTATTTCCTGATAGAACCAGCAATTAAGCCTTTTGTTGATGCTCTGCATGTAAGACAGCTGGAAGGACAACCGCAGTTTGATAAAATTATCAAACGTGTGGGAGAGAAACTACATGAGCAATAAATTTAAAGATTGCTTTATAGGATGGTTAGGAGGAATGTTCTCCTGGCTTATTACAGCTCTTTGTATTTTTTATATAGCCTACTTTGATACATGGCCAATTACGTTTTTTTTCATCGTTATTACGATTGTCGGTAGTCTCCTGTTTGCCGAGTGGGTCGACAGGTTAAAAAAGTGATCTATCCATAAAAGGAATTAATTATGTCTAATCCAGCTTATCTCTGGTTAACCGATCAGAATGACTCTCCTATTTCTGGAGGCTGTCGTGTATTAGGGCGAGAAGGCGCGATAGAAATCAAACACCTTACTCATAATATGAATATCCCCGCGGATGGCAATACGGGAAGACTGACTGGAACACGTGTGCACTCGCCAATTATCCTACAAAAGGAGTTTGACCGTACCACGCCAATGCTCTACAGGGCTATTAGTGAAGGAACGGTACTTAAGTCGGCTATGATTAAAATGTATACCATCCTGGAGTCAGGATTAGAGGCAGAATATTTTAATATTATTTTGGATAATGTGAAGATTGTTTCTATCACTCCAGCATTGTATCCAGGTAATCAGACAGGTTTGCATTCCGAATCTCTTCATTTGCGATATGAAACAATAACCTGGAAATATGTTGATGGTAACATCATTTACAAAGATTCCTGGAGTGCACGAGCTATCGCTTAAAAATACTTTTAAGACCAGCCTCAGAGAAATATTCTATAGGGGTTGGTCGTGTTTTAAATAAATAGATGTTGTTATAGAATAATTACATACCACGCATTAAACTATTTCGTATCATTTATAAATGGGTATGGGCGATGATGTTTATTACTATCATCAACGTTTGGGCACTCATCGAATCCGTGCTGTTTGTGGTGTAAAAAAACATCTGCAGAAGAAAGTAATATCAGTAAGCGCACACATGGGTTCAATTGAGTTTGTAGCCCCGGTAAGCGCAGCGCCACCGGGGAAGGGGTGAGCCTCAGCTAAACGTCGACTTACTGTTTTCCACTCGTGTGATCAAATTCATACATAGAAATGGTGAATAAAATAAAGGTGTGAAGCTGTATTCACACCTTTAAATATATTAAGCCCCTTTCAACATATCAAACACCACTCTCGCAAACCCTTTCGCCAGTTCTGGGTTAGAGAGGTACTGCATCATCATCTCTTGCTGGGCGTCGCTGCTGTCCATCATCGCGTCATCAATCGCTTTAGGGAAATCCCCCAGCATAGCTTGCTCACGGGTGTTATTGGCAATCTGCGTCATCACTGCCTGGTTTTCCGATAACTTGTCGCGCACGGTAAAGGCATAGTTGATCATGTCTTTATCGCTGAGATTATCGGTGACGAACAGCTCATTAAGGCGAGCCAGGATATTGGACAGAAATTCCTCTTTTTTGTCCTTTGGCTTCGCCGTACCGACATCATTACCCGGTTTGATTTTGTATTCCGCCGCATCTTCCTGCAGTTTCAGATGCTGTTCATGAAGCTTCGATAGGCGGTAATGGCTCATCTCGACATTACTTAAATCAACCTCATCTTCTTCAATGCGCTGCTCATGCAGTAACGGCCGCAAATGGCGGGCAAACAGGCTGAGCTTCTCCAGTTCTTTGTCATCGTACTCAACGATTTGCGACATAAACTCGTAGAAACGGACAAAACTGCCGAGATCTTTCTTGAAGATATCCAGTTTGTCTTTCTCTTGCTTGCAGTCTTTGAAGCTGTTTTCAGCGTTGGTGATCAACACCACATCGTTGGTTTTTTTCGTGCGTTCAAAGATCTCTTTTGCCAGCTTATAAGCCTCAACCGCGGAGGTATAACGCTTCTTCCAGCGCTCAACGGCAGGTTTGCAGATATTGCTTATCGCGGCGTTAGATTTGTTTTTAGTGAAGAAAGCGTCACAGAACTGCTCGACTTCATTCCACAGGAAGATACCGCTGGTGCGGAGCTTCTGGAACAGCTCAAAGACCAGTTGTGGATCGCTGACATCGGTCAGTTCTGCTGTTTGGTAGTAAGGCTGGAATGCGCCCAGAACTTCCTCGGGCTCGTTCCAGAAATCAAGTACGAAGGTGCCCGACTGCGCTTTACCCGGATAGGTGCGGTTCAGACGAGATAACGTCTGTACGCACTCCACGCCACCCAGTTTTTTATCCACATACATGGCACACAGCTTCGGTTGGTCAAAACCGGTCTGGAACTTATTCGCCACCAGCATTACCTGATAATCATCGCTATCAAATGCTTTGCGCATATCCCGGCCTTTCAGCCCAGGGTTCATATTGGTTTCGGTAAACTTCTGATTCAGTAGTGCGAGGCTGTTAGGATCACTTTCGAAGAATTCTACTTCACCAGAAAACGCGACCATGGCGTTAATTTTCTGGTAGTTGTTCTCCGCAATGTATTTATCAAACGCCAGTTTGTAGCGCACAGCCGCTTTGCGTGAACTGGTGACGACCATCGCTTTGGCCTGCCCGCCCAGTAAATGCATCACATGTTTTCGGTAGTGCTCAACAATCACTTTTACTTTTTGCGAGACGTTGTGTTCGTGCAGCACGACCCACTGGTTCAGTTTGATTTTGGCTTTTTTGCTGTCCACTTCCCGGTCAGGGTCGTCCAGTATTTGCAGCAACTTATACGCCACTTTGTAGTTGGTGTAGTTCTTCAGCACATCAAGAATAAAGCCTTCTTCGATGGCCTGGCGCATGGAGTAAACGTGGAAGGCTTCCGGCTTATTGGTCTTTGATGCGGGTTCCAAAGGGTTCGGACGGCGGCCAAACAGCTCCAGCGTTTTGGCCTTTGGCGTGGCGGTAAACGCATAGTAGTTAAGATTACTGCTGTTTTTACGTGAGGCGATGGTCGCATCCAGAATATCTTCCGACGACAACATCACATCGTCATCCGCTTCGTCTTTCATCAACACTTCTTTAAGCTGACGAGCCGTAGAACCGCTTTGTGATGAGTGTGCTTCATCGGCGATAACCGCATATTTACGCTGCTTGAGGCTGACGCTATTTTCGATGGCTTTCAGTACGAACGGGAAGGTCTGAATGGTAACGATAATAATCGGCTGTGAGTTTTCCAGGGCGCTGGCGAGCTTTTCCGATTTCGAGCCATCACCTTCTTTATTGTTGATACGCCCGACTACGCCATCCGCGTGTTCAAACTGGTAAATCGTGTCCTGAAGCTGATCGTCCAGCACGGTACGGTCCGTAACTACAATCACCGAATGGAATTGCTTCTCGCCTTTCTCATCATACAGCCGGGAAAGCTGGTGGGCAGTCCAGGCGATAGAGTTAGATTTACCGGAACCGGCGCTGTGCTGAATCAGATATTTATGGCCAGTGCCTTCATCTGCGGCAGCGCTAATCAACTTATTCACTACATCCCACTGATGGTAACGCGGGAAGATCAGGCTCTCTTTTTTAACTTTTAGCCCATTCCAGTCTTCTTTTTCTTCAATTTGCAGATGCACAAAACTGGCAAGGATTTTCAGCAGGTTGTCTGGCAGCAGGACTTCATTCCACAAATAGCTAGTGGCGTATTCGTTTTCATTTTCTGGGATTTCATTACCTGCCCCGCCTTCCTGGGTGCCTTTGTTAAACGGCAGGAAGAAGGTGTCATCCCCCGCCAGTTTGGTGGCCATAAACACTTCATACTGGCTGACGGCAAAGTGCACCAGCGCACCACGTTTAAAAGTGAGCAACGGCTCAGGTTTGTTGGTTACCGGGTCTTTCGGCAAACGCGTTTTTTTATATTGTTTGATCGCGTTATGTACCGCTTGCTTGAACTCAGATTTCAGCTCAAGTGTGGCAATCGGCAGGCCGTTGATAAACAGCACCAGATCGATACGCCATTTCTTGGCTACTGAACCCGTTTCATCCAGTGCCGCTTTGGTGGCATATGGGCTGTAAACCAGTTCCGGCACCACGCGGCAGATATTCTGTTTATAACGCGCCAAAGTTTCCGGGTTGAGATTGTGCTCGGGCTTAAACTGGCATAGCGAAAAACGCGCATTGTGGCTTTTGATGCCGTGGCGCAATACACCCAACGTGCCGTAAGTGCGCGACAGCTGATCGGTGGCGTTGTTATCGGCTTTTTTAAGTTGGGCCACCAGCAAATCGAGGAAATGACGTTCGGTATCAGTGGGGTAAATCTTCGAGAATTTTACCCACTCCAGCGGCTGCGTGTTTTGCACAAAGGCGATGGCATCCTGCGAGAACAGAGCGCGTTCGCGGTCATAGCCGTCAGACTTGCCACGAATCCAACCTTTATCTTCCATCTGAGCAATCATTTCATCCTGGAAAATCAGCTCTTTGGTGGTGTCCATACTCATGCGGTAGCTTCCTCTGATGCCTCGATATGACTGGTGTCTGGTGTAACCCAATCGCGCACGTCGATTTTACCGGTGACGGCGGCGGAGATAAGAGCGGTGCGGCGTTCCTGTAAAAGATCAATCATATCTTCTACTTTGCTAATGGATACTTTAATGTTCTCAACTTGCTTGAAGGCCCAATATATTAATGTGTGTTGTTCTTCAATTGATGGGAATGCTGACTTTAAACTTCTAACATTATCCATACCGATAGTTTTTATCGTAGCTCCGAAAGTATAACGTTCGAACTCCGCCTCCATTGCATAAAATACTAGAAGCAAGAACTCAGGAATAATAAATTTCTCATTACATATCCAGGCAATCAAATGTTGAGACACTGCCATTTGTTTAGTAGTTATAGCGCTAAGCCCAATAGATGCATCTCGTGTAAAAACCACAGCACGCGCTGGTAATAGATGAGCAGAGGAATTAGCCATTCCCAACTCACTTATTTTATAAAAAGTATCCTCAATATAATCTATATTTTTTAGTTGTTTTGAATCATTCAAAGAGACCCATGGGATATTACAATTAACCCAGTACTCAGATTTCGTTTTACTTGGAGTGTGTCCACTTTCTATTTTTGCATAGTTCTTAATGCGACTTACACGCCAATGTTCCGGTACTTCCCCCAACCACTCAACACCAGAATCTTTCATCGGCGCATCAGGGTTTAGCCCTTTAGTCACGGCATGGCTAATCACTGCCTGACGTTTTTCTTTTAGTAGTTCAATCAGTTGCTGCTGCTTTTCGATCAGGTTATCGATTTTTGCGGTTTCGTGATCGAGGAAGACGGCTATGGAAGTAGCTTCTTTCTCCTCAACTTTGACCATATTTAATGAGCCGAGTCGTTCGGAGTTTAATATTTTTAAAACATTACCTGTCGCTAATTCCTCAAGCTGTGTTCTGGCAGCTTGCATTAAATAAAAATAGAACCTTTCACTATTATAAAAAGTGGCAGCTGTGATTTGCTGATTAGTAGAGATGGTTTCTCTTACATAGCCACACTTACCAATTGTTCCAATACAACAGATAAGTGTGGAGTTAGGCTCAATATGTCTTAACAACTTCCAACCTGTATAGCTAACAAATTTCGATGCTTGTGTCTCCAGACCGTTTTCATTTATATCCTCAGGTCTAACCCAAGGATATCCTTCTTCTGCGTAGTTATCCTCATTAGTAGTAGGTGGCGTTAAGCCAGTCGTAAGGGAACACAAACGTTTTAGCACCGAACAAACCCAATGCCTTGGAATTCGCCCCAACCACTCAACCCCAGAATCCTTATATTCTGGATACGCCTTATATTTTGCCATCAGGAATGTACCTCCTGTAGCAATTTCATAATCTCGGCACTGACCGCATCCAGGTCGGCATCAATTTCTTCGAGCGGGCGTGGTGGCAGGTATTCATAGAAGTGACGGTTAAACGGAATTTCATAACCAACAATCCCCACTTCATTGTCCTTAGCATCGCGCTTATCGGCATTAATCCAGGCATCGTTAACGTGCGGCAGGACTTCGGCTTTAAAGTAGTTTTCAATCAGGTCACTGGTGGCAATGGCTGGGTTTAGCGGCACATTCTCGTTATCACGCAGATCGCCGTCCTGCTCGAACTCCACCACTTTTCCCTGGTATTCAAATGCACCGTACAGCGGCTGCGCGGCTTCTTTCAGTACCTTTTTCACTACCGGTTCAGCGGCTGGGTTTTTAGTGGTGATGGCATCGATAAACTGTTTGTTTTCTTTGGTATCGAGCTTCACGCCAGCGGTTTTAATCGCGCCTTTCAGAATCAGCTGGAACGCATTAAAGTCATTGCTCACCTGCGACTTGCCACCGGCATTAGCGCCCAACGCCGACTGGATTTGCTGCGCCTTATTCATCAATGCACGTTGGGCCAGCCACAGTTTGCTGTCCAGCAGGTCTTTAATTTGCTTCTCTTTTAGCTCGGCAAATTCAGCTTTGATAATCGCGCGGGCTTCAACATCGATATCTGTAAAGTCGCCGTAGTTATCATCTTGCCACTGTGCGGAGAACACTTCGTAAAGACGTTCCATCGGTGCATTCAGTGGTTTGGTGGCAAAGCGCAGCGTGGCAATCGCTTCATCAGTAACTTGTGCAGACAAACGCAGCGGGCGCTCAATGGTCAGGCGGCGGTAACCAAAATCAGTGCTGTTAAAAATTTTGCTGGCGAAGGTTTTCGGTGCTTCGGTTTTGGCGGTAGCAGACTGGCGGCCACGGTTAGATTTTTGCTCAGGTGCTTTATCAAGGCCTAACTCTTCAAGAGAGGTTGCATCCACCACTTCAAAGTCGCCGAAGGTCTGGGTGATAAGCTTAATGTCGTCCTCGCCCATCAGGTTGCGCTTGGAGCCTAAAGACTTGCGCATCTTGCCGCACAGGTTGGTGCCGTCAATCAGCTGGACTTTGCCCTTACGCTCTGGGGCTTTCTTATTCGACAGAATCCACACGTAAGTGGCAATGCCTGTGTTGTAGAACATATCCGTCGGCAGCGCGACGATGCCTTCCAGCAAATCGGCTTCCAGAATATAACGGCGGATTTCGCTCTCGCCGCTTCCTGCTCCGCCGGTAAACAGGGGTGAACCGTTGAGGATAATCCCGATACGCCCACCGTTGCTCACCGAGCCATCGACTTTATCGCTATCGCGCATTTTGCTGATCAAGTGCATCAGGAACAGCAGTGAACCATCGGATACACGCGGCAGGCCAGGACCAAAGCGCCCGTTAAAACCTTTTTGCATATGCTCGTCGTTAATCTCGCCTTCAATCTTTTTCCAGTCCACGCCAAACGGCGGGTTAGAAAGCATGTAGTCGAACTGGTCCTGCGGGAGCTGGTCGTTGGAAAGCGTATTCCCCAGCTTGATGCGGCTAACGTCCTGGCCTTTGATCAGCATATCGGCTTTACAGATGGCGTAAGACTCCGGGTTCAGCTCCTGGCCAAAGGCGCGCATCACCGCTTTTGGGTTAAGTTCGTGCACGTATTCCATACCCGAAGAGAGGAAACCACCCGTACCCGCTGTCGGGTCGTAAATGGTGCGGATGATGCCGTCTTTCGACAACGCTTCATCATCTTCCATAAACACCAGCGAAGTGGTTAAGCGCACGATATCGCGTGGAGTAAAGTGCTCCCCGGCAGTCTCGTTTGAACTCTCCGCAAAACGGCGGATCAGTTCTTCAAACACCAGCCCCATTTCATGGTTAGAAATGGCTTTCGGGCTCAGGTCAGTGGTGGCGAATTTCTTAACGATTTTGAACAGTAGGTTGGCATCATCCAGCAGGCCAACAAATTCACTGAATTTGAAGTGCTCAAAGATTTCACGCGCATCCTTTGAGAAAGACTGCACGTAGTTCTCGAGGTTGGCCTTAATGTCGTTCTGCCCCATCTTGCCGAGATCCATCGGCGAGGTATTGAAGAACGACAGGCCTTTGGTAGCTCGTAACAGGAACTTCTCTCGTCCTTCTTCCGGCAATGGGCTTGCCTTCAGCTTCTCCGCTTCCGCAACCACAGCACCTTTGGTCGGCGCTAACACGCACTCAAGACGGCGCAACAGCGTAAAAGGCAGAATCACGCGCCCGTACTGGGACTGCTTAAAGTCACCACGAAGGAGATCGGCGACGGACCAGATAAAGGCAGCCGTTTGAGAAAAGTTAGTGTTAGTCATGAAAGTTACCAAAACGGTTCAAAGTAGGGTGATTATACAGGGTCAGATTGTGCGCGCACGGCATTCATCCATGCTGAAAATGATTGAACGCCTCCCGTGATTTACGCTTCTATTTCCAGCTCATCAAACAACTCCAGATCAACATCCAATAACTCGACTGCATTACTGCGGCGGATGCCGACGTTATTTTCAATCAGCATTTCCAGCAGGCGCTCACCGTCAATCAAAGTGATCGGGGCCGCGCCGGGGAACAGGGCGGCTTCGGCACAGCTGGACGCAAACTTCCCAGTAGTGATAAGCGTGCCACGAATGGCTTTGTGATACGGGAGTGCGCCACGTAGCTGATCGATGAGCGGGCGAGTGATGGTATTTTGCATGCGCTTCACCTGCACCACTTCGGTAATGGTGGTGATGCCCACCTGCACTTTACCGATCACATCGACACCTTTATCACCCGACGCTTTGGTCACTTCCACCTGCTCATATCCCATTGCTTCCAGCAATTGCGCGACCAGATGCTCAAACTTGTAGGGATTCATTACGCTGATTTATTCGCGCAATAGCTCTTTTTGTTGTTGGTTGTAGCGCTTTACCGCCTCGAGCAGTTCTTTGCGCGGGTCCGTTTTGCGCTCGGGAAGGGCTTTCCCAAGCCATTGGCGGCCTGCATTGGTTATCTGATAGCTCATGCCTTCGCGGCTGACCATCTCGCGGTCGATAAGGTTGTACAGGCGGGAATAAAGCGTGCTTTTGATGGAACTGACCGATGCAAATTTAGAGTGTTGATGCAGAAAAGCCTGCCACTCAGGCAGCAAATCGGCACGTTTCGACATTTCGCGCCCTGCCAGCAGTTCGAGCAGTTGCAGAAGCCCTTCCTGGTCGTCGAGAGAACGTAGCGTGGCTTCATCATCTTCAAGGAAAAGTGCACCACGCTGGGTGGGCCGCCATGCCTCATCTTGGCAGGTTTCCATCAGCTCAAATAACGGGTAGTTGAGAAAAAGATAGCAGCCGTAACTGTGGCGTGGGTTCAGGATATGATTATCCGTCTCCCAAATTTTGCGCGCAATTTCTGCGTCTTCGCTCCGCAGACGTTCGTTGATCCACTGGTCCGGTTCAGACCAGTCGACCGGGTTTTGCGGGGTGCCGGTTTGTTCATGGATGGCTGTAATCATGTTGCGTACCGATTTCAGCGAGTAGCCTGAGACGGCCTTCATCATGACTTTAACCTGAGCGTAGCTTGGAAAGAGAGGGGTTATAACCTTGAAACTTTTCACGTTGTTCCCTTAACGATAACGGAATATCTATCCTTGCATTGTATGTGGACATGTCTGTAAGGGGTATGACTTCTGATGTCGGGTAAGTGAAAAACCGTGACTCAGCCCCGCTTTACCCATAAACCGTCACCTCGCCGTCATTTTTCTGTCATCTCACATTCTTAAGGTGTTCGCACGCATAAAAAGGTGACAACAACATGAAAATTAAACTGATTCCTCTGGTAATAAGCAGTGCGCTTTCTTTCTCTGCGCTGGCCGCAGAACCGACGGCGGAGCGTTATGTGGTGAGTTTTCCGGAAGGTTCGCACGTCAGCTATAACGGCGCGTTTGCGCAGGCGTTTCCAAAAGGATTGCCGGTAGGAATCGGCTCTGGTCTGTTATTTACCGGTAAGCAGGGCGATGCGCTGACATTTGCGACGGTGACGGATCGCGGCCCGAACGCCGATTCGCCGAGTGTCGGTAAGAAAGAAGCGAAGATTTTCGTGACGCCTGATTTCGCGCCGATGTTGATGTCGATTCGCGTTGAAAACGGCAAAGCCGAAGCGACCGATGCGCGCCCGCTTCATGACGACAAGGGCAAGATCAACGGTTTGCCGCTGCAAAGCGGGGTGATTGGCGCAACCAATGAAGTGGCATTCAGCGACACAATGAAAACGTTGAGTGGTGATAATCGCGGGCTGGATACCGAGGGCATCACGCCGGACGGTAAAGGCGGCTTCTGGCTGTGCGACGAATATGGCCCGTTCATTATTAATGTCGATAGCAGCGGCAAAATCATTGCTTTGCACGGTCCACAGGCGGGCGAGGGTGAGAAATCGATTGCCGGTGGTTTGCCGAATATCATCAAGTGGCGCCAGCCAAACCGCGGCTTTGAGGGCATCACCCGGATGCCGGATGGGCGTATTCTCGCGGCGGTGCAGAGCACCCTAGATATCGACGGCAAGAGTAAGAAAAAAGCACTGTTCACCCGCCTGGTGAGCTTCGACCCGGCGACCGGAAAAGCCGCGATGTATGGCTATCCTATCGATAACGTCTACAACAAAAACAGCGACGCCAAAATCGGCGATATCGTGGCGCTGGATAATGAACACATTTTGCTGATTGAGCAGGGCGGCGATAAAGACGATGTGATGCGCAATATCATCTACAAAGTGGACTTGAGCAAGGCTTCGGATCTGGCGGCGTTTGATAAGCCGGGCGAATACGCGGAGTTTGATAGTGCGGATCAACTGGCGAAGCGTGGGATCCAGTTGGCGAGTAAATCCCTGGCGGTGGATCTGCGTAAATTAGGCTGGCAGCAGGAAAAAGCCGAAGGGATGGCGCTGATCGACGGCAAGACGCTGGCGGTGGCGAACGATAATGATTTTGGCGTGAAAACGACGCTGAAAAGTCCGGTAGAAGGGAAGAAGCTGAAGGATTATCGGGTGAATGAGCAGGGGAAATTGACGGTGGATGATCAGGCGGTGGCGACGACGATTGCGGTGAAACCGCTGGAAAAACCGGAGTCTGATAGCGAGCTGTGGGTAATTACGTTGCCTGAGTCGTTGTTGTAGTTTTCTGCGGGATTCCCCCTCACCCTGGCCCTCTCCCCATAGGGGAGAGGGGAACGTTCAGCGTGGGTTGTCGCCCTCTCCCTAATCCTCTCCCGGAGGGAGAGGGAATAGTGTGGCGCTGTTTTTCTCCCTCTCCCTGTGGGAGAGGGCCGGGGAGAGGGCATCATGCTGTTAGTGCTTCAGCCCCGCAAACGCTTGACGGATTTCCGCTTCAGGCAATTGAACGCCGATAAACACCAGCACGCTGTGCGGGGTTTCGTCGCCCCATGGACGGTCCCAGTCGGCGCTGTACAGGCGCTGCACGCCCTGGAACAGCAGGCGGTTCGGCTCACCGTCAATCCATAACATCCCTTTGTAACGCAACAGCTTATCCGCGAAATCAAGCAGCAGGTTTTCCATTACGCGGGAAACGTCGCTGATATCGACCGGGTAATCGAGCTCGACCACAATCGATGTGATGTCGTTTTGCTTGTCCGCTATAAAGTGGAAACGCGGCTTCGGCTGGATGACGTTTTCTTCGAGCATAAATCCGTTGGTGTTGAACAGGTGTTCGAGGTCAATGTCGCCGTGCGTCACGGTGTAAATCGGCGCGCGGGCGTTGATCCGCGTCAGGCGCTCGCGGAGTTTTTCCGTTTCTTGTGCCACGTCGGTTTTGGTCAGCAAAATGCGATCCGCATACCCCACCTGCGACTGCGCCAGCGTGAACTGATTCATCTGATCGTCAGCGTGAACGGCGTCGACCAGGGCGATCACCCCGTCGAGCATGTAGCGCTCGCAGAGGATCTCATGCGAGAAAAAGGTCTGTACGATCGGGCCGGGATCGGCCATGCCGGTGCATTCGATGATCAAACGATCGAATTCGAGAGCGCCGCGATCGCGACCGTCGAGCAGATCCAGCAGCGCGTCTTCCAGTTCGTTGGATCGACTGCAACAAATACAGCCGTTAGTCAGGGTGGTTATCTGCGTGGCGCGATCGCCAATCAGCTGATCGTCCATCGAGACTTCGCCGAACTCGTTTTCGATCACGGCGATTTTGAACCCGTGATCCGCATTGAGGATGTGGCGCAGCAGCGTGGTTTTACCTGCGCCGAGAAAACCGGTGAGTAGGGTGACGGGGATCGGATTCATTGTCTCTCCTTTAACAGCAGCGTACGCCGCCTTCTCCACTGCCGCCGTAGCGCGCTTGCTGGCGCTCGCGGAAGAATTCTTCGTAAGTCATATACGGCTTGTCCGGATGATTGGTCTGCATGTGCTCGACGTAGTTGTCGTAATCCGGGATGCCAATCAGCATCTTTGCCGCCTGACCGAGATATTTTTTTGCCTGACCTAAGTTACCAAACATTGTGCCATCCCTATAAGCGTAAAGCCTGACGGATGTGATCCGGCAGGCGTTGTTACCCTCACCCAACCCTCTCCCTAAGGGAGAGGGCGAAGTCAGCGGATTAATGGTGTGAAGAGGTCTTCACGCCACCTTCTGGCACCGGTACATACGGCGTCTCTTTGTCGGTTCGCGCGTCGATAGCGCGAGCCTTCATACAGGTTTTGATGCCGTAGAAAATGATGCTGTAAACCACCACCAGGAACAGAATGCTCAGCCCCGCATTGGTGTAGTTGTTGATAACAATGTGGTTCATGTTAGCAATCTGCTGGGCCGTCAGGTCTGCGCTGCCCGCAGCAATTTTCTCTTTATACTGGTTAGCCATGAAGAAGAAGCCTTCCAGCTGCGGGTTAGCACTGAACAGCTTCAGACCGAGCGCCCAGGTGGTGCACAGCAGCAGCCACAGCGCAGGAACCACGGTCACCCAGATGTATTTGGTGCGCTTCATTTTCACCAGTACTACGGTGCCGAGCACCAGCGCCACGGCCGCCAGCATCTGGTTAGAGATACCGAACAACGGCCACAGGCTCTTCACGCCGCCCAGCGGGTCAACCACGCCCTGATACAGCAGATAACCCCACAGACCGACGCAGCCCGCCGTCCCGGCGATACCCGCCACCAGAGAGTCGGTTTTCTTCAGGAATGGCACGAAGTTACCGAGCAAATCTTGCAACATGAAGCGGCCCGCACGGGTGCCCGCATCCAGCGCGGTGAGGATGAACAGCGCTTCGAACAGGATGCCGAAGTGATACCAGAAGCCCATGTCGGCCATCGGCATGACTTTGTGGAAC
>Ga0160433_100448_pt1 | contig 20867 bp, 16 predicted proteins | sample HID1972K_E0MG_FD_108235 | JGI IMG/M metagenome (GOLD analysis project Ga0160433, IMG submission 108235) | Enriched pill bug-associated microbial communities from UW Madison campus, WI, USA - HID1972K_E0 MG | ecosystem: Host-associated > Arthropoda: Insects > Digestive system > Unclassified ...
ATCAGCCTGGATATGCTCCAGCATATGACCGAGGTGGATGGAGCCGTTGGCGTACGGCAGTGCGCACGTTACCAGAATTTTTTTCGCGACTTGAGTCATAGTGAACATTACTTCCTGCTTTTGAAGGGGGTGTCGATATTACCAAAACGCCAAATAATCCGCTACGCGAGTGGGACATTAATCCATATCTGAATAATTGTTACCCCCGCGCCGCACTCGCAGTTACAATTAGTTCTTCCAGAATAACGACAAAGGAGTCGGGATGAATTCACAATCCCAGGCCAAATCCCCGGAGCGTCTGCGTGCGATGGTCGCGGGTACGCTGGCCAATTTTCAGCACCCAACCCTGAAACACAACCTTACTGCCCTTAAAGCGTTGCACCATGTGGCGTGGCTCGATGACACCATTCACGTTGAAATCCAGATGCCGTTCGCCTGGCAGAGCGCGTTTGAAGAGCTGAAAGAGCAGTGCAGCGCTGACCTGTTGCGTATTACCGGTGCGAAAGCGGTCGACTGGAAGCTGTCGCACTCGATTGCCACGCTGAAACGCGTTAAGAATCAGCCGGGCATTAACGGTGTGAAGAACATCGTTGCTGTGAGTTCTGGCAAAGGCGGCGTGGGTAAATCGTCTACCGCAGTAAACCTGGCGCTGGCGCTGGCTGCTGAAGGCGCAAAAGTCGGCATTCTTGACGCCGACATTTACGGCCCGTCCGTGCCGATGATGATCGGCGCAGAAGGCGAACGGCCTACATCCCCTGATGGCACCCACATGGCGCCAATCATGAAGTTCAATCTGGCCACCAATTCGATTGGTTATCTGGTGACCGATGACAACGCGATGGTCTGGCGTGGCCCGATGGCCAGCAAAGCGCTGTTGCAGATGCTGCAAGAAACAATGTGGCCAGATCTCGATTATCTGGTACTGGATATGCCGCCAGGCACCGGTGACATTCAGCTGACGCTGGCGCAGAACATTCCGGTAACCGGCGCGCTGGTGGTCACTACCCCGCAGGACATTGCGCTGATCGATGCCAAAAAAGGCATCGTGATGTTCGAGAAAGTCGACGTGCCGGTGCTCGGTATCGTCGAGAACATGAGCATGCACGTGTGCAGCAACTGCGGTCACCACGAGCCCATTTTTGGCACCGGTGGGGCAGAACGTCTGGCACAGCAGTATCACACCCAGCTGCTGGGGCAGATGCCGCTGCATATCAGCCTGCGTGAAGATCTCGACCGCGGCACGCCAACGGTCGTCGCGCGTCCGGACAGTGAATTCACCACTCTGTATCGCCAACTGGCAGGCCGCGTGGCCGCTCAGCTTTACTGGCAGGGCGAAGTCATTCCCAGTGAGATTGCCTTCCGCGCTGTGTAAGCGCTTGCTCGCAGACGTTGCGTGCTGAACAGAAAGCCACCGTGGGTGGCTTTTTTTATGCCTTTTTCAGCTGATAGGCTGCAACCCCTGCGGGGTGGATAACCAGCGCGGGGCCAGCATGGTATCGGTCATAAACGCGGTTAGCTCATACAGCAACCCCTGCAAGGTCTCTTCGACACTCATGCTCAGCGGGTTGCCAGACAACAAGTGGCTCAGCGCCAGACAATACTCGCACAGCAGTTCGCTCTCCGTGTCCATGGTCGGGCGAGAGCGGGGCAGGGTGCTGACGGTAAACTGCGCCATCTGATTTTCATCAATAGGCTCAAGCAGCGTGGGCTGTAACTGGGTCAGGCATTCGTGCAGCCGTTGGTAAAGCTCATGCTGCGTTGGCAAGTGCTCCGTATCGAGCGCACCGGCGGCCAGCTTCTCGCAGTGGGCGGCGGCTTCGGCAAAGTCAGTTTGGGGTTCTATGTCAACATAGAGTAGAGGGTGGGTCCAGACGGCGGGCGCTTCCATGATGGTCTTCTCCAGAGTGTGGCGGTGACTGGTTATATATACAGTGCATTGTAAGCTCTGAAGTGACGCTGACAAGGGCTAATCCCTGAAGGAAGCTCCCAAAATTGAATGATAAAAATGTATGCGGATGGGGCGTCAAGGGAGACGGTAATGCAATAACCAGTAATCGCCCTCCGGTGACGCGCCGCGGGCCTCGGTATGCCAGCCATGATGATGGTAAAACGTTAACGCCTGTTCATTCTGAATCAGGCATTTCAGCGCACCGGTACTGGTAAAGGTCTTTTGCACCTGCTCAAGCAGCGCGGCACCCACGCCCTGACCCTGCCAGTCGGGGTCAACAAACAGATTATGCAGAAAATTATTGTTTTCCCAGACGGAAGCAAACCCGACGCGGTGCCCGTCAATTTCAGCCACCCACACGGTTTCATCGAGCGTGGCGGCATCAAAATCTTCAAGTTGCCAGTCGCTGCTGTCGGCCCACGGCCAGCTAATTTTACGTGCGTGAAGGTATAAGGTGCGAAGGAAAGGACGGTCAGAAGGATGTCCTGGGCGAATGATCATCACGTTCTCCAGGTTAATTCAGAGGACACTGTGAGCGTCACGATTAACGCTCACAGCTTGCAGCATTAACGATGATAGAAAATCTCACCATCGTAGACTTTCATAATCTTGCCGTCGGTGTCGCCAATCAGGACGTAGTTGCCGCCCATGTAGGTCCAGTGGCTACCCGCATCCGGGGCTGGCAGATTACGCAACTGCCACTGTTTGATGTTGTATTCTTGCGAACGGTACATTGCTGGCACACTATCACCGATGTTGAAATGGGTGAAATCAGCAATAAATTCTTTTAACTCGTATTTCTGAATCCCAGAAGTTGGCACAGTTGCCGGTGCAGCTGATACCGCACCAGCTGTCGCCAGCAGTGCGCCCAGAAGCATCATTTTTGTTTTACGCATACCTTCTCCACACATACATTTGCTAGACAGCCTGGACTTAAATTTATCGCCTCGTATCATTCCCGATGAAACCGCCTGCTGGCAAGCTCTTTACGGGCACAAAGTGTAAGCAAACCTCGAAAGAATACTGCGTAAGGCAGCTGCTGGCGCGGTTGTCAGGCATTTTGAGACGATTCCGGGTTTTGTGCTTACAATGCACAGAGTTATCAGCAGGAGAGAGAAATGCTCAGACTGGAAGATTTAACGTTGTTTGTTCGCGCAGCGGCGTTGGGGAGTTTTAGCGAAGCGGCGCGCGAGGTGGGGCTGCCGCCTGCGCAGGTGAGTGCGGCGATTAAGCGCCTGGAAACGCACCTCAATATCCGCTTATTTGCCCGTTCGACTCGCAGCCTGCGCCTGACACCGGAAGGGGAAACCTGGCTGCCTTTCGCCACCCAAATGCTCGACACCCTGCATGCCGGGCTGCAACAAATACAGGCCCCGGAAGATGAAGTTCGCGGTACGTTGCAGATTGCCGTGCCGTCTGATCTTGGCCGCAACCTGCTGTTGTCGGTGTTTCAGGCTTTTCGTCAACGTCACCCGGCGCTGCGCCTGCGGATACTCTTTTCCGACAGCCTGACCGACGTGTTCAAGGATCCGGTGGATGTCGCGTTTCGCTACGGTAATAACGATGATGCGTCCTTTATTTCTTTACCGGTCGCGTCTGAAAACCGCCGTGTGCTCGTGGCGTCACCAGAATGGATTGCGCGTCACGAGGTGCCAAAAACGCCGGAGGAACTCCGCCAGCACGACGTGCTGACCTATATTCTGCGCGGGCGCGTTTACGATCGCTGGACGTTTTTACGCGACGGGCAGATGCAGGAAGTTCAGGTCAACAGCAGCGTGATGAGCGACGACGCCGAGGTCATTCGACGACTGGCCATCGCGGGCGAGGGGATTGCCAATAAATCCTGGCTCGACGTCAGCGACGATATTGCCCAAGGGCGACTGAACATTATTCTACCGGATTATCAGGGGGATAAGGTGCCGCTGAATATGATTTGCCCGCACCGAAAACAGCTCTCGACAGCGGTGCGTTTATTGTATGACGCGGTGTCGGAAAAATGCGCCACAATAATGCAATATCTGCCGGATCGTTAACCGATTTTTGTCGCGATAATAAGCAATGATTTCATTTTGTTTGCTGTCGCGCATCAGTCGAAATATTACGGTTAACATTCCAATTACATCCTTAATAATATTGTTAATGTTTATTTTTGAACCTGTTTGTGTTTGTGGCCCTACGCGTGGATGCGTATTCTCTGTACGCTAAACCTGTCTGCACCAGGCAGATATCCCAGAGTAGCCAGTGACCCATGCATAAATTGACGATTCATCCTTCAACGGTATTGAAGGAAGAAAATACGCTTTTTAACACCATCGCCCTGATGGTGACGACGCTAGTGCTATTTTTTGCCAGCAGCCTCCTGCTGAAAACTGGGCATATGGCGCTTTTCTGGCCGCTAAATGCGTTATTGGTTGGTGTGTTTTTAAGGTTCCCCTTTTTTAATCGACCGCATAACTATTTCATCTGTTTATTCGTTGTGCTGGTGGGTAACGTTGCGTCCGGAAATAACGATCCGGGTTCAATCCTGATTACGCTGTCTAATATTTTGTTCGTCATTATTCTGACGAAAGCCATTTTATATGAGAAAAAAAGTCCGGACGAGCAGCTGAAAATTAACGTCCTGCGTCTCTACAGTTACTGTTTGCTGAGCGCCTTATTTTGCTCGCTCCTCGGAAGCTACGGCTTTGGTTTGACGTCCCATCAATCTTTCTTCGAAGTCTATTCCGTCTGGTTTAGTGAGCAATTTTCTACCAGCGTGTTGGTCCTTCCTTTCCTGCTGACCTGGAATGGGAGTCTGGTGCCCAAAAAATTCGATATTCTCCAGGTGATGCCGATTGTCCTGTTGGTATTGTCTTTCACCGCCTCCGCGCATAGCGGGGGCATTGGCAGTCTGGCCGTTACGCTGCCTGCGCTGATTTGGTGTGCGATCAGTTATTCGCTTCCGGTCACGTGTTTGCTGACACAGTTAACCGGTATCGCTGAAGTCCTGGTGGTCAATTCTCACTGGATGTATTCCGGTATCAGCGGTCACATCACCCAGATTGTTTCTGCGCGCATGGGGATTGCTTCTGTTGCCATCAGCCCGGTAATGGTGGCCGTGAGTGTACAGGCCATCAACATGCTGGTTAAACAACTGTCGGCCCGCGCCAACTACGACTATCTGACGCGTGTGCATTCGCGTTATGGCCTGTATGAAAAATTACGTTTGCAGGATGAAAAAACGGTCAATACCGCCCTGAACGTTCTGCTCCTGGATATCGATCATTTCAAAAGCATCAACGATACGCACGGCCACGATTGCGGTGATAGCGTACTGACCGAGTTTGCTCGCCGGGTGAAAGACGTGGTGGGCGAGAAAGGCATTGTGGCGCGCATGGGTGGCGAAGAGTTTGCCGTCGTAATGCCGGATGCCTGCGGAGACAACGGCTTCCTTCTGGCGGAAGAAATTCGCGCCGAGATTGAACAGATGGAAGTGAACTGGGGAGGGGACACGCTTTCCCTGACCGTCAGTATCGGGTTGAGCCATGGCCAGGCTGCACGGCGACAGTTGGTTGATGTTTTTGACAAACTGCTCTCCGAAGCCGACCGATACCTGTATCAATCGAAAAAAGCAGGGCGAAACCGCACTTCTGCCGCACCTGCAGTCATGGACAAACTTCTGGTGCCCTCTGTCTCATAAGACAGACGCCACCCTTTAATTTTTACCTCTTCAACGTTTAGAGCTAACGCAATCACTCGAGCTATGGAAAAGACTTCCCTGAAAGCCTACCCATTCACTTTACTCAAAAGTGTGATGATAATTTTACTGGTCGCGCTACTGGTTATGATCCTGTGCGCCACCGGTCTGCTCAACTATCAGTCCCGTAAAGCGGGCAATCTGATGAATAAGCAGTTGTTAAACACACAGAGTGAAATGGTTCAGCTCAAGCTGGGAGATTTTCTCAACAATCCGCATCAGCTGAGTCATCTGATGCAGAAATTCCTTCAGGGAGGCCAGTCTGTCGTCAACGATGACATGGTGCGTCCTGAATTAGTCTATTTAGGATCCCGGGCCTTTGCCGATATTCAAGCGATGCAAAGCTTCTCCTGGACCGATGCCAACGGGAATTACTTCTCCGTTAAACGTGACAGCACCACCGGGCGTATTTACCTCGAGCGTAGCAGTCCGCAGGATCCGACACAGTTAATCACCTACAGCGGGATTAGCGAGCAGAGTAACATCGTTAAATCCGTCAACAATTTCAACGTTAACAGTTTCTCGTGGTTCCACATTGCACAACACCAGCGTAATCCGTGGTGGATGAGTGAACCCGGCGTTAAAGGGCAGATCGCAACTTATCATCTGCCGGTCTACACCAAAGAAGGGCAGTTTGCAGGGGTCGTCTCAAGCGGACTGATGCCCGCCAAAATGAACGCTTATCTGGCGCAACTGCTGCCAAATAAAGATTATTCTCTGCTGATTCTCGATGAAAACCGACATGTGGTGGCCAGCACCGATAACGCGATGATGCCTGACAAGCTGCCGTCTTCGCTGACCCATGACGCTGAAGAGTGTAACTGCGACAAATTGGCCTCTTTCCACGTTGATGGGCAACGCTTCCTGGCGACGACTTTTGACGTACGCGATAGCGAATACCTGCTCAAATGGCACGGTGTACTGATTGCGCCGCATAAGGCGGCCATATCGACGACCCGGCAGCAGCATTTGATGATTATGCTCGCCAGCGCGACGGTTATTCTGCTGCTGATGGCGGCCCTTAGCCTGGTCATCCTGCGATTTACCGGCTCGCTGAAAGAGACCGTCGAGAAAGTCAAAGAGATTGGATTTAAGCCGTGGAAAAAAGAGACTCAAAATCGGCCCTTCCCGGAACTGGCCACACTCAATGAAGAGCTTGAACGCATATCCGAGCTGACACCGTCGGCGGGCATGCAGCGTACCAGTCTTGAAGAAGACGCGGAAACGGGCTTCCTGACGCTGGGTGGCCTGATGCACACGCCTGCGCTGTATGACAACCGTAATCTGCTGGCCATGATCAAGGTCAGCAACTTCAACTCCGTGAAAAATGCGCTCGGCAGCGCCCTGGCGAAAGAGTTTATTCAATCCTTTGGCGAACGCCTGCGCAGTATCCTGCCGGAAGGCGCGCTGTGCTGTCGCGATCGCGAAGACACCTTTATCGTTGCCTTTGCTGGCACTTATGAAAGCAAAGACGTGGCATGGTATCGCACCATTATCACCTCCGTTTTCCGTGAACAGTCGCCGGAAATTGCGGATGAGTCGCACATCTTTACCGGTCACGCGGGAATGATTATTGAACCGCTGACCGAAGAAAGCTTCAGCGAATGCCTGCGTAATGTCAGCCTTGCCGTGCAGCATACCCAGAATCAGCGCAATGGCGCGTGCGATCTCTATACGCCGGAAATGCGTGAAGAAGAGGTCAACAACCTGCGTCTGCACCAGGCGCTGCGCGATGACCTGCAAAATGAAGGTTTCCACCTTGTGTTGCAGCCTATCGTGCCGTTTGCAGAACAGGTGCAGTGTACGGAAGGCGAGTGCCTGATTCGTTGGCAGTCCAACGTGCTGGGCTTCGTGCCACCGGATAAATTTATCGCGCTGGCTGAACACACCGGCATGATAGTGCCGCTGGGCAAATGGATTATCGACACCGCCTGCCGTGAGCTTGCGACATTTATCGCCCGTGGCGCGCCGTCTGACTTCAAACTGCACATCAATATCTCTGCGGTACAGTTGCAGCAGGCTGATTTCTCCCGTCATCTGCTGGAGTGCATTCATCGTTATGAACTGCACAACAACAATATTTGCATCGAGATAACCGAAAGCGTGCTGCTGCATGACACTCATCGGATCGTCGAGATCCTCGCGTATCTTCGCCGCCTGGGCATTTCTGTGGCGATCGATGACTTCGGTTCCGGATATTCAAGCCTGTCTTATCTGCATTCCCTGCCGTTTGATTGCCTGAAGATCGACCGTGGGTTTGTGAGAAACGTACTGGAAGACAAGAAAAGTGAAGCGGTCATTGCCTCGGTACTGATGCTGTCACGTAGCTTCGACGTGCCGCTGGTAGCGGAAGGGGTAGAAACCGCCGAAATGGCTGCCAAGTTGCATGAAATGGGATGCGACCTGGCGCAGGGATACTATTACTCACGACCAAAACCGTTTGCCGATTTTGTCACGGCAAATGGCCAGTTTGTTGTGCAGCCTGAATAACAGTCTGAGCGGAAACCGAGGCGAGATATGCAAATCCTGAAGGAAAAGTTCTCCGTCGACAGCTATCCGCTGTCGTTGACCAAGACTATTTTATTAACGCTGTTGCTGACGTTTTGCGTGGTGCTCGCCACCATGTATACGTTCCTGAACAACGCTGGCTACGCGTTCCTCGACACCATCAGTGAGGAAATCCTCAATTCGAAAAAGCAGACCATCGCGCAGGCGGTCAACAACTACATCGACGTTCCCCAGCAGTCGAACGCGATTGTGGTTCATGCCTTGAGCCAGATGGATGTCAGCACCTTTACGGTGCGCGATCTCAGCGGTCTGTTTATCAACAGCGTCTCAGATGTATTTTCCGAGCGTGACTATCTCAATACGATTGAGTTCGGCAGCACCAATAGTGATTTTATTGGTATCTCGCACAACAGGCAGCAAGAAAACTTTCTCGGCATAAAAGATGCCTTAACCGACAATCAGCTGATTTTGCTTAGTGATTACAGCCTCGATTCGACGGTAGAAAAAGTCATCCCCTCCTTCGATACCACCTCGCGCGTTTGGTACAAAGCCGTGGAGAACGATCGTCGTTCGCACTGGACGCCCGCTTACCGTGATTACGATGCAGAGAAAACAGCAGGCCTCGCCTGGAGTTCACCGGGCTTTGACCATAATGGGACGTTCCTGGGTGTGGTAGCAAGTGAACTGCATTTTGCCGAGCTGGATAAAAATCTGGAGCGTTTCAAACCGTTCCCGGAAAGTATTCTGCTTATCGTGAACGAAAAAAATGAGCTGGTGGCTTCATCAATGCCGTCGCTGACCCAATCCAGGATCAAGGATGGTCGCCGCGAACTGGCGTTGAAAACGTTGGACCAGACGGGCGTACCGGAAATTGTGAGTGCCGGGAAGGCGCTGGCACAGCGCAAACAGCCTGGAATGCTGTCAGTTCTGGTCAACGGTAAGCGTTTCTATGCCGACACGTTTGATGTCCAGGATCAGGAAGCGCGTCTGCACTGGAAAGGGATCATTGTGAGCCCGGCAACGGCCACCACTGAGTCCATGCTTAATTATGGTCACATGGTCATGCTGGTGCTGTTTATCGCCTGTGGACTCGGTTTCCTCGCGGTGGGTTTCGTGCTCTCGCGCGCCACGCGGCCTCTGAATGATATTGCGCGGAAAGCGGACGAACTGGTGACGCACCGCTGGACGCCTTCCAAAGAGAAACGCCATTTCCCGGAAATCGCCTCGCTGGAAACGACCTTTATGGCGCTGTCACATAAGCTGGCAGAAACCTTTGAATCACAGCGTAAAAAGATTGAAGAGGATGACGGCACATCGTTATGGACCCGCGCGGGATTACGCCAGCAACCCTCGCTCTATAAACGCCGCAATATGGTCGGACTCATCCATATCAATAACATGTACAGCATCGTGAATGCACTGGGCACTGAGTTCGCTAATACCTTTATCAACGAGTTTATTTCCCGACTGCGCGACCTGCTGCCGACCGATATCCTGATTGCTCGCGACACGACCGATAAACTGCTGGTGGTGTTCCCGGGGATGAATCAGCAAAAAGATTACCTGCGCTACCGCGGCGTGATGGAATCGATGTTTATGGGTGAAGACAACGAACAGCGGGCGAACGACAATAAATACGTCTATACCGGCAATGTGGGCATGGTTATCGAGACGATCACCGAAGATAATTTCTCGGCTATCCGTCGTAGTGCAGGCATGGCGTTGCTGCAGGCAGAGGCGCTCGGTAATGGCGTGGTCATGCTGTTCTCGCAGGAAATGTACGAAAAAGAGCTGTACAACATCAAGCTGCATGCGCATCTCAACGATGCGATTCATCAGCGTGAGTTCCATCTGGTTCTGCAACCTATTATCGATCAGAACGACGAAGCCCACTGCCAGGAAGGTGAGTGTCTGCTTCGCTGGAAATCTGAGGCGTTGGGCGACATCCCGCCGACGCGCTTTATTCCGCTGGCGGAAGAGAGCGGCCTGATTGTGCCGCTTGGCAAATGGGTGATTGAAGAAGCCTGTCGCGAATTGGCGGGAATGATTGCTCGCGGTGCGCCGGAAGATTTCCTGCTGCACATTAATGTGTCGGCTATCCAGCTGTTACAGCAAGATTTCGCCTGGCATCTGATGGATTCGATTCGCCAGCATGGCCTTGCGAACAGCAATATCTGCATTGAAATTACCGAAAGCGTGCTGATGCAGGACATGCAGCGCATTGGCAAAATGCTGAGTTATTTACGCCGCCACGGTATTTCAATCTCGCTGGACGATTTTGGCTCCGGCTTCAGCAGCCTCTCGTACCTGCATGCGCTGCCGTTCGATAGCATCAAAATTGACCGTAACTTTGTGCACGGCGTGATGGGCGATGAAAAAGCGCAGTCGGTAATCAGCTCGCTTATCTTGATGGCCAGCGGCTTTAACGTGCCGCTGATCGCCGAAGGTATCGAAGACGAAGACGTGATGAAGAAGCTCAAAGCACTGGGCTGCGGGAAAGCGCAGGGGTACTACTTCCGCCACCCGGCGGAGTTCTCAGAATTCCGTTGTGAAGCGGGTGAGTTTTACTATCAGGGCAGCGAAGAGCCGGAAGACACAACCGTCTGAAGCAATGAATAATCAACGGGGCAATCAGCCCCGTTTTTTTATTATTCCTCAGTCACCACTTTGTGCGGCTGCTCGAGGATCATCGTTTGCGTCTGACTCAGGCTAACACCCGCCTCGCGGAGCATTTTGAGGATTTCGTATAACAGGTCACTGCGCGTTGAGCTGACCATGCGCGGGCTGTTTACATAACCGGTCACGCTCAGCACAATGCCGTTCGGTCCGAGCTCTTTAAAGCTGACCGACGGTGCCGGTGCATCCAGAATAGATTCGTGTAGGGTATAAGCCATCAGTAACAGGTTGCGCACCTGTTCAGGATCGATATCCAGAGGGAAGGTCAGGGCGATGGTCGCCACACCCTGTGCGTTACCCATGGTGGCGTTGCGCACGTTCTGAGAGATAAGCTGCGAGTTGGGGACAATCACCGTCGATTTGTCGCTCAATTGGATTTCCGTCGCGCGAACGTTGATCCGACGAATATCCCCCTCGACGCCGCTAATACTCACCAAATCACCCACTTTGACCGGGCGTTCAGTCAGCAAAATGAGGCCGGAGATAAAGTTCTTCACAATCTCCTGCAGACCAAAACCGATACCTACCGACAGGGCGCTAACAATCCACGCCAGCTTGTTCCATTCGATGCCGAGCATCGAAAGCGTCAGCATGATGATCAGTACGTAGCCGACGTTAGTGAACAGCGTGACAAGTGAGGCACGCAGACCGCGGTCCATCATGGTTTTTGGCAGGAAATCGTTATCGAGCCAGCGACGGGTGGAGCGCAATACGTACCAGCCGACCACCAGACACAGGAAAGCATTCATGGCATGCGCCGGGATAATGCTGATCCCACCGATTCCTTCCCCTCCCCAGATATCCACGATTTTTTTCAGCAACTCCACGGGCGTGGTGCTGCCGAACGTTCCGTTGAGGAGCGCAATGGCGGCCATCAGCAACAGCGACGTTTTACCGACGGCCGAGAAGAGCGTTGCTGCGAGAGACAGATGGCGATCGTTAAGACTCAGCGTACTTTTGAGTATTTTGCCGCTTTGCGTGGAAGGTGAGAATACGCATTCGCAGAGATCGACCACGAAGTGAATCAACAGATACAAGCAGCTAACGACCAGACCAATCCACAGTAGCTCGAAGGTAACAAAGCGAGCCAGCGGGATGTAACCAATCAGCAGCGCACCCAGAATGACCACCGCCGTCAGGCTTATCACCAGATGAATCAGGCCGGCAATCGTAGAGCGCGCTTCCGTTTGTTCGCCATCGGCCCGCATTTTACGACGCATGCGGTTAACGCGTACCGGCGCTATCAGGCAATTGAGTGCGACCAGCAAGGCCGACAGCCCGTTGCCAAACAGGGTGGCGGCAATACTGGTCCCGACAAGGGCGTTGAGCTGCTCGAGCGTGCCAAAGATAAAGATAAACGTGGCCAGCAGGACAGGAAATGAACCGAGTGTTTTTGCCAGCGAATCGGCAATGCCCGGCAAACGCCAGGAAGGATGGCTGTTAGAGAGTAAGGCTATCCCAAGCCCGGCGATGATCGCCGAGAAATAGGTGAGTTCAACGAGCTGATCGGCAAACTCCAGCACCGGCTGCGACGTATCCGGTAACCGGGTGAAGATATGACACAGCAACTGCATGCTGATACCCAGCGTGAACATCGTGCTGAGTGTGGTGAAACAGGCGAGAAAACTGCGACGGAAACGCCCCTGCGGCAACCAGCGGGGAAGCATCCAGCCGACGGGTTTATCCAGTGCCATGCGTCCGAACAGACCAATAATCAACGCCAGGAGTAAACAGAAACCGGAGCCAAAACGCCATTCATCGCTCCAGGCCTGATCCCAGGCATCGCTAACCTGTGAACCAAAATCTTCAAAGCGTGCGGCATCTTTCTCAGCAGGATTGATAAGCGGCGCCCAAAACTTCTCGCCCAGAATACTGCCGGTATTCAGCGCAATTTGGGTTTTCAACGCGTCGCGGCGTAAGCCAAAGATTTGCGCGGACAAGTTTTGCGCCCCGACGCCGATGGCTTTCGTTTGCTCAATCTGAGTGGTGAGGAGGGTCTTACTATTATTGAGCTGTTTACGCTGGCTAACGACCTGCGGGGTTTCCGTCAGAGTGCCTGGCGCAGGCGGTGGGCCGAGAACATCAAGCTGTGCCTGAACCTGTGTCAGCTGCGGCGCCAGCGCCACGGCGAGCTTGTCGGCGTCGCTAACCAGCTTCTGCGCTTCATCGTTCAGGGTTGTGAATTGTTTATCCGCTTTCGCGGCAGACACTTGCTGTTTCAGGGTATCCAGGCGTTTTTGCAGCGCGGGAAGCGCGAGGTTGGCATTAACCTTAACCGGTTGCTCCACATCGGTTTGCGCGGGGCTGTCATCCGCCTGAGACAGAAAAGGTGTGATCATCAAACATGACAACAATGCCAGTAGCAGCGGCACTTTTAACATTTTTCGCATAGAAGGATGTACCTGAAATTTCACTCAACAAGGGACCTGGGTCTGATCGGCTAAGAATACCTGTTATTTGTGAAAATCCTATCAGGGAAATCTGTGTTAAATGGGCAAGTGTCAGGGGGATGGGGGAGAGAAGAGATGAGTAAACTCCCGTTATGTGAATTTTCATCGACGTTATGAAAGAGGTCGCCTTTGCCGTTTACAAGTCCCCTCGCGGTCATTACTATCGAATTAAAAATAGAGTGGCAATAAAAACGGGCAGCTTATGCCACCCGTTGTTTTTTACTTTATAGCTTCACGAATACTACTGAATCTGATTAGCCTGTTGCAGTGGCAGAACCAGGTTCATATCATTCTTGATTTTGGTATCAAGCGTGGAAGCAATCTGCTTCAGCACTTCACGATCACCTTCAACCTTCGCTTTGCCATTGTTGAGCAGATCGTCCATTTTCTCTTTACCTGCAACAACGGCAATAAGATCAACTTTCGAAATCTGAACATTAACATCAGCTTTCTGCGCTGGCATATCGTCAGTCAGCTCAACATAGTTAAGCACACCATTATGCAGATCAAGCAGGAACTTATCACCATCCATATTCAGAGCAATAGTATGGTTACCCAGTTTCTCCGCCTTGATCTGATCCGAAATCATACTGATGTAAGACATCAGCAGTTTTGGCGGTAAATTAGCAATAACTTCCGGAGAAGCGGTGCTTAACTTGTTCGGTACACTTCCGCCCACACGCAGTTCGTGAGCGCCTGACAGATAGAGGTTACGGGTAAGTGCCGTTTCTTCCTGATAACCAATCTGTTCCAGGGCATCAGCCAGCAGATAGTTGGCATCTTTGTTCGATGCATCGTAGGAAACAATATTGTTCAGGAGATCAGCCGCAAAGCGATAATCACCTTCTTTATAACTCTGAACAGCCAAATCAACGACTTTACTTTCACCACCCATTGCTTTCACATAGCGTTTGCCACGCTCAGCGTCTGGGTATTTCGCTAATTCCACAGCGTTGCCACTAAACCAGCCAAGGTTTTTGATATAGGTTGATTTCAGGTTGTTACGGGTATTACCGTAGTACGGACGGTTGTCCCACTTGTTGAACACTTTTTCAGGCAGCTTCGCATTCTCAGCGATATCATCCGGACGGTATCCGTAGTTGGCGTAACGAATGGTGGTGTTGTAAAGAGACTGATAGGCGTCACGCTGGTCTTTCAGATACTCAACCACGTTCTGATTGCCCCAGACAGGCCAGGTATGCGGGCCAAACTGAACTTCAACTTCGTTGCCCCAACGAGCAATCGCAGCATTGATATAGGAAGCCCACTCGCTTGCATCACGGGTCTTAGCACCACGCAGGGTGTAGATGTTGTGTTGCAGGTGGTTAACTTCTTCTGCCATAGACAGGGCTTTCCACTGCGGGATATACACCACCATTTCCGCTGGTGCTTCTGCACCTGGAGTCAGGTAGAAGACAAAATCAACACCATCAATGGTCGCTTTTTCACCATCTTTAGTGATGAAATGGTTTGGAATAGCCAGGGAGGAAGCACCATTCGCCAGTACTGGACCCAGAGCAGCGGTAATAGTGCCGGATGCATCTTGCTTCAGAACGTTACCGTACTGGTAGCCAGCACGACGCGCCATGATGTTACCCGCCATCACGTTCTCACTAACAGCTTCTTCGACAAAGCCTTCTGGTGCGTAGAACGGAATTTTGCCGCTTTTGATGTCTTCAGGCGTTGCAAGACCTGCCGCGTAAATCCCGGCAAAACCACCAAAGTGGTCAGCATGGCTGTGAGAAATGATGACGCCTTTCAGCGGTTTCTTACCACGCTCTTTTTCATAAAGCTCAATGGATTTTTTGAACGAATCCACGGAATACTCTACGTCATACAGAACGATGCCGCTGTTGGTCTCAATGATGGTGAGGTTGGAAATATCCTGCCCACGAACCTGATAAATATGGTCAGAAACCTTATATAGCCCACCACGGTTCACCAACTGTGCGTGACGCCACAGGCTTGGGTTGACCGATGCAGGGGCTTCTTTGTTCTGCATAAAATTCATGCCAGTCGCACTGATCACGCCTGGGATGTCACCGTTATTGATCAGTGGGGCGATAAATCCTTTATCCACGTTTTCGAAATCAGTTTTGCTGGCAAAATCGAGTTGCTTATAAACAGCTTCGTTTTTAGTTTTAGTCACATCAGTCGCTGGTTTGCTGTCAGCAGAAAACTGATAGTCGGCAGCTAAAACAGAACCTGAAATCATCAATCCGGCACACAGTAGTGCCAACGGTTTTATCTTCATCATTTTGTATCTCTCTTTCCAATCCATGAGGTGCTTTTTTGACCTTAAAAAAACGAATGTCATGACTTTAATTAATTACTGAAAAAGAATAGTCCCAAATGAGATTTTTGGTAGGAAAGGAGCGTTCAAAAATAAATTCATTTAATTAGATCGAGTGTTGGACTGACCCCACGACAGTAGACAAATTCTGTCCTCACGATGAGGCCTGTTCAAAGGCTTCCGGACTGACGCCGCCCAGATGGCTGTGACGCCGGGGCGGGGTCAGTCCACTATCGAATGCCTGGGAATCAAGAAAGCAAGCAAGCAGCAAGCAACGAGATTGAAGGTGCTGGAGCATAAGGCTCAAGGGCTAACACCGAAGGCTACCGTTGAAGCGATGGGTGTATCTCTGAGAACAGTTCGAAGCTATTGGAACCAAGAGGTTTGCGTATGATCACAGCACTTTACTGGTATCTGCTGTTCATGTTTATCTGGGATGTAATCCGCACCTTTGAACGACGTAGAAAAACAGAACGCAAAACTGAATCTCGGAATCCATGAGGTCTTGGGTTATATCACAAAGGAGCTTAACGGCTCCTTTTTTCGTTTCTGTGGTGGGGTACAAACTGAGGTACAAGCTGGGGTACAGCGTGAAGAAGCGATAACCGGAAGGACGAGCTTGCACCAGCAAGTAACTTCCCCTAAGCTGGCAAAAAGTAAAGAGATTCAATCTATTTGACTCGGGGTGCCCTTCTTTGTGAAGGCTGAGAAATACCCGTACCACCTGATCTGGATAATGCCAGCGTAGGGAAGTCAGAGACCCTCGCAGGGTATCGCTTCTTACCGACTGGCAGGAGCATACTATGCAACCTGACCTGCTAAGTTCCACGCAACTCGCGCACACTTCATACCTTTTTCGTAACCGTTCGCCGCTCGTTCACTGCATGACCAATGACGTCGTGCAAACGTTCACCGCCAATGTTTTGCTGGCGCTGGGCGCCTCCCCGGCGATGGTGATTGATGCCCAGGAAGCCCCGCAGTTTGCCGCTCTCGCTGATGCGTTGCTGATTAATGTCGGCACGCTGACCCAGGAGCGTGCGCACGCCATGCGCTTAGCCGTCGACAGTGCCAACGCCAACAACACGCCCTGGACGCTGGACCCGGTGGCGGTCGGGGCGCTACGTTTTCGGACGGAATTTTGTCAGCAGCTGTTGGCGCTGCGTCCGGCGGCGATTCGCGGCAACGCTTCTGAAATCATGGCGCTGGCGGGCATGAGCCACGGCGGCCGCGGGGTCGATACCACCGACACCGCCGCCGCTGCATTACCGGCAGCCCAGGCGCTGGCGCGTCAATATTCAACGCGAGTTGCGGTCACCGGTGAAGTGGATTACGTCACCGACGGGCGTCGTACGCTGATGATTCCCGGCGGTGATGCGTTAATGACGCGGGTGGTCGGCACCGGCTGCGCGCTTTCAGCCGTAGTCGCCGGGTGCTGTGCGCTGCCGGGCGATGCACTGGACAACGTGGCTGCCGCTTGCGGCATGATGAAACGCGCGGGGCGCGCGGCGACCGAAAACAGCTGTGGGCCAGGCAGTTTTGTCGCCGCGTTTCTCGATGCGCTTTACGTGGAGGGACAGCCATGAAACGGATTAACGCCTTGAGTATCGCCGGAACCGATCCGAGCGGCGGGGCAGGCATTCAGGCCGACCTGAAAACCTTTTCGGCGCTGGGGGCTTACGGCTGTTCGGTGGTCACCGCGCTGGTGGCGCAGAATACGCGCGGCGTGCAGTCGGTATATCGCATCGAACCCGATTTTGTCGCGGCCCAGCTGGATTCCGTGTTCAGCGACGTGCGCATCGACACCACCAAAATCGGTATGCTGGCGGAAACGGATATCGTCGAAGCTGTGGCGGAACGCCTGGCGCGCTATCGCATCGACAATGTGGTGCTCGACACCGTGATGCTGGCGAAAAGCGGCGATCCGCTGTTGTCTGCCTCGGCGGTCGCCACGTTGCGCAGTCGGCTGCTGCCACAAGTTTCATTGATTACGCCGAATTTGCCGGAGGCCGCCGCGCTGCTGGATGCCCCGCACGCGAAAAATGAACGCGAAATGCTCGAGCAGGGCCGTGCGCTGCGGGCGTTGGGCTGCGAAGCAGTGCTGATGAAGGGCGGTCATCTGGATGATGCCGAAAGCCCGGACTGGCTGTTTACCGCCGAGGGCGAAACGCGGTTCACTGCCCCGCGCGTTCAGACCAAAAATACGCACGGCACCGGCTGCACGCTGTCGGCGGCGTTAGCGGCGTTGCGTCCGCGGCACGCAAACTGGCTGGACACGGTGCCGGAAGCCAAGCGCTGGCTATCGGCGGCGCTTTCCGCGGCGGATTCTCTGGAGGTCGGTCACGGAATTGGCCCGGTGCATCATTTTCACGCGTGGTGGTAGTATACTGGCTGAAACTGTCTGTTAGGAAAATCAGAGATGGAACAAGCGCATACCCGGCTTCTCGCCCAATTGAACGAGCGCATCGCCGCCGCCGATAACATGCCGCTGTACCTGAAATTTGCCGAAACGGTGAAGAACGCGGTGCGCAGCGGTTGGCTTGAGCACGGCAATATTCTGCCCGGCGAACGCGACCTCAGTCAGCTGACCGGCGTATCGCGCATTACGGTGCGAAAGGCGATGCAAACGCTGGAAGACGAAGGCGTGGTGACGCGCGCCCGTGGCTACGGGACGCAAATCAACAACATCTTTGAGTACTCCCTGAAAGAGGCGCGGGGGTTTTCCCAGCAGGTGGTGCTGCGCGGCAAAAAGCCGGACACGCTCTGGGTCAACAAACGGGTCGTCGAATGCCCGCTGGAGGTCGCCGAACAGCTGGCGTTGGCACCGAAAAGCGAGGTGTTTTTGCTCAAGCGCATTCGCTATGTGGATGAAGAAGCGGTGTCGATTGAAGAGTCGTGGGTGCCGTCGCACCTGATTGCGGACGCTGACGACATCGGGGTTTCGCTGTATGACTACTTCCACAGCCAGCATATTTTCCCGCAGCGGACCCGCTCGCGCGTCAGCGCCCGGATGCCGGACGCAGAGTTTCAGGCGCACATCAAAATGGATGACAAAATCCCGGTGCTGGTGATCAAACAAGTGGCACTGGATCAGCAGCAGCGGCCGATTGAGTACAGCATCAGCTACTGCCGCAGCGATTTATACGTTTTTGTGTGCGAGGAGTAATTCCTCGCGCGTCGGTGCGCAGTCGCCGCCGCGGTGGCTGACCACCCACGACGCCACCGCATTGCCTAGCGTCACGGCGTCGGCCAGCGACCAGCCCGCGGATAACCCCGCCAGCACGCCGCCCGCATGGCTGTCGCCCGCGCCAATGGTGTCAATCACCGTCGTCGGAAACGCGTCCGCCTTCCCACATTCCTCAGGGCTGAAATACCACGCCCCGTCTTTATCCTGACGCACAATCAAGGGCGCATTCCAGCGCGCAAGCCAGGCGTTGCCCAATTCACGTATCTCCTTCGGCAACGACTGCTGTTCGGCGACACTCTCCGCTTCCTGACGGTTGAGGGTAATGATTGGCTGACAGGCCATGATCCGCGCGAACAGTGGCGCGGGCACATCGGCAATGCGTGGCCCGAAATCAATCAATGCCGTTACGCCGGGCGTCGATTCCAGCCAGCGAATCAGCAGCGCAGCGCAGGGCGCGGTGAGCTGATAACCAGAAAGATACACCAGCCCGTTGGTGACACGCGGCAGGCGCGCCAGCCAGTCATCATTCCAGGCGTTTTCCACCCCGGTGAACGACATAAACGTGCGTTCGCCGTCCGGCTCGACCAGCGCCAGGCACCAGCCGTTGTCGCCTTTGTCGGTGTCGATAATGCTGCTGATACCCTGACGGGTAAGATTGTTGCGCACGATGTCGGCCCACACGCCCTGGCCGAGCGGCAGAGCGTTGCAGGCGTCAATGCCCAGACGCTTCAGCGCCACGGCGACGTTCAGCGCGCAGCCGCCAATGTTGACGCTCTGCTGTTGTAATTCGATATCGCAGCCGCGCCACGGCAGGGCGTAGGCGTCGGCGATGACGTCAATCACCGCCGAACCGATGACCGTCACCGGACGTTGTTGGCGAAGCTGGCTCAGTGGCGTGCTCAGCATGATTCCTCCCGCCGTTGACGATAGCCCAGCAGGGAAGTGGCGTAGCGGCCGAAGTCCAGCTGATTCACGGCGTCGAGTTCCTGTTTCAGCCCCGGATCGATGCCGTCAATGCCGTGCAGCGCGCCGCAAATCGCCGTCGCCATTGCGCCGATGGTATCGGTATCGCCGCCGAGGTTGGCGCATAAAATGGCGCAGCGGTTCGGGTCCGTCTGGGCCAGTTCGACCATCGCCACCGCGCAGGCGACCGATTCAAGGGTGCTGGTGCCCGCGCCGACCAGTTGATAAAGCCGTTCGCTGGCGGATTCCACGCCGTGCGCTTCGCGAACGGTTTTCAGCGCCAGTTCGATACGCATCGCCAGCGACGCGTTGAAGGTAGTGACGCGTTTTTCCTGCGCCTGACGGGCGACGGCGGGCAGGGCATCGACAATGGTTTGCCAGCTTTCCCCGTCCACGGCGCGGGAAACGGCCCAGCTGATCACCACTGCGCCGGCAATCGCCAAATCGGATTTATGCGTCGGGCTTGAGGCCAGGGCAATGTCATCAATAAAGGTGTCGAGGCAGGCGGTCGGTAACACGCAGCCGAGCGGTGAAACCCGCATTGCCGCGCCGTTAGTCACGCCGTTGTTTTCCAGTCCACTCACCGGTTTGCCGTCACGAATGGCGTTCAGGGCGATTTTTGACGTCGGACCAAGCACATTTTTGTTGAAGGCATCAAAGCCTTCCGCCCACGCCAGAATGTGGCGGCCAATCACATCTGGCACGATCGCGCCGTCGCATTCGATCAGCGCATCAGCCAGACACAGCGCCATTGAGGTGTCGTCGGTAAACTCGGCGCGTTTGAAATAACAGGCGGCGTTGTTCTCCGCCGGGCCATCGAGAAAACGGTCAATCCAGCCGAAGTGTGCTTTCACGCGGGAGCGGGGCCACAGTTCAGAGGGCATCCCCATCGCATCGCCTAACGCCTGACCGTAGAGCGCCCCGAGAATTCGTTGGTATTTCATTTCACTTCCTCATGTGTCATCGCCATGTCGCGTTCGTCGTTATCGACGTGGATGGCGGTAATGTCTTTGTCCGATTCGCGGAAGAACAGCATAAACAGCACGGCAATCACCGCGATCATGATTGCGCCGAAGGTCCACATGCCTGCCCAGTTAAAGGTCAGCCCA
>Ga0160433_100449_pt1 | contig 20852 bp, 14 predicted proteins | sample HID1972K_E0MG_FD_108235 | JGI IMG/M metagenome (GOLD analysis project Ga0160433, IMG submission 108235) | Enriched pill bug-associated microbial communities from UW Madison campus, WI, USA - HID1972K_E0 MG | ecosystem: Host-associated > Arthropoda: Insects > Digestive system > Unclassified ...
CGAGAGCGCCGATCATGGCGGCACGGGCGAGTTGCACGTCACACCCATGAAGCCCGACCCCGTGCTGTTCCCGGCCTTCATGGAGACGGCGAACGCGCTTGGCCATCGGGCGGAGCCGGATTTCAACGTGCCGCGCCCGGAAGGCTTCGGCATGCCGGATTGCACCATCCGCTCCGGCCGGCGCCACAGCACCGTGCGGGCCTTCCTCGATCCCGTCCGCAAGCGGGGCAATCTTCATATCGAGACGCAGGCGCTGGTGACGCGCGTGATCGTGGAGAACGGCCGCGCGACAGGCATCGATTATCGCAAGGGCGGGGAGACGCGCCGGCTGCGTGCACGGCGCGAAGTCATCCTGTGCGGCGGAGCGATCAATTCGCCGCAGATCCTCATGCTGTCCGGCATCGGCCCGGCCGCGCATTTGCGGGAGATGGGCATTGCGCCGCTGCTCGATCTGCCCGGCGTGGGAGCGAACCTTCAGGATCATCCCATTGCGATGAGCTTCTGGCAGGCGTCCGGCCCGGTGACGTTCGACGACCAGCTTCGGCTGGACCGCATTGCCCTCCACGCGATCCGCTGGACACTGCGGGGTCCCGGAAATCTGGCGCACAGCCCCATGTCCATTCAGGGCTTCCTGCGCTCGGGTCCCGATCAGGACCGGCCGGACCTGCAATTCCAGATCGTCCACGCCAGCTATGAGGCGCGGCCGTGGTTCCCGCTCTGGCGCAAGGGGGCGGGGCACAAGTTCTCGGTGGGCGCGCTGCTGCTCGATCCGGAGAGCCGGGGCAGCATCACCCTGCGCGCCGCCGATCCGGAAGTCCTGCCGAAAATCCAGCTCAATTTCCTGAGCGCGCCGGGCGATCTGGAGCGGCTGATGCGAGCGCTGCATTTCATGCGCCGCTTCTTTGCGACCGCGCCGGCCAGCGATCTCGTCTCCGCCGAACTCGCGCCCGGCCCCGGCGCATCGGATGACGCCGCGCTGGAAGGCTGGCTGCGCGCCACTACGCGCAGCGGCGGTCACGCGTCCTGCACTTGCGCCATGGGCACCGGCGGCGATGCAGTGCTTGACGAGCAATTGCGCGTGCGCGGCGTCGAGGGCCTGCGCGTCGTCGATGCCTCGTCCATGCCCAGCCTCATTCGCGGCAACACCAATGCGCCCGTCATCATGATCGCGGAAAAAGCGGCGGACCTGATCCTGGGCAAGCCGGCTCCGGCGGCGGCGGATCTTGCCGCGACGGCATAAGGGGGAGAGACTTCGATGAGCGATGCAGCCGTGCCGGGCGCGGAACCGGCCCCGCCGTCCGCCACCATGATGCAGGCCGTCATCGTCGGCCTCCTCAGCTTCGTCATCATGATGATCGATGGCTATGACATCGGGGCGATGCCGGTCATCGTGCCGCACCTCGCGCCGCTCTGGGGGGAGGAGCCGGCAGTGTTCGGGCCGGCGCTCTCGGCCGTCGTCATCGGGCTGGGCGTAGGCGCGTTCCTGTTCGCGCCGCTGGGGGACCGGCTCGGGCGGCGCACCACTACGGTCGTCTCGCTGGCGGTCATCAGCTTCGCGACGCTCGGCACGGCCTGGTCGCAGACGGTCGGGCAGCTCTTCTGGTGGCGCCTGCTCACCGGGACAGGCCTTGGCGCATGCCTGCCCAATGTTCTCGCCATTCTTGCGCAGGTCGTGCCGGCCGAGCGCCGCGCCAGCGCCATGACCATCGTGGCCTGCGGCATTCCGCTGGGCGCGGCCGGGGCGGGGCTGATCGTGCCATGGCTCACCGCCGGGCGGGGCTGGCAGGCAGCCTTCACCGTGCCGGCGCTGCTCATGTTCGGAGTGACGGCGCTGGTCGCGCTCTATCTCGCCCGCGTGCCGATGCCCGAGGCGCCCGCCCGTGCGGCACGAACCCGCCGCTGGCACTGGACCGACATTCCGGTGCTCGCGCCGTTGGGCGAAGGCTATCTGCTGCGCACGGCGATCTTCTCGGGCCTGTTCTGTTTCAATGCGCTGACCATGTACATGCTGGCGAGTTGGCTGCCGACGATCCTGCGCCAGTCGGGCTTCACGTTTGAAAATTCCGCGCTTCTGGCGTCGGTCGTGCAGATTGGCGGCCTGTTCGGCGGGCTCATCCTGGCGACGCAGATCGACCGGCATCGCACCATCGGCGCGCTGCTGGCGGGCTATGCGCTCGTCTCGCTCTGTCTTGTGGCGCTGGCACTGGTCGCGCCGGGCTTCGTGCCGTGGGGCGCGATCCTGCTGCTCATCGGCATGGGCGTGGGCGGCGCGCATATCGCGCTCCCCGCCGTGGCGGCGAACATCTATCCGGTGACGATGCTCTCGGCGGCCATCGGTCTTGCCGTCACCGTCGCGCGGCTGGGTGCCATGGCGGGGCCGATGGCCGGCGCGGCGCTTATCGGCGCCAGCGCGTCGGCCTCGGTCTTCTTCCTCGCGCTGCTGCTGCCGGTGGGGTGCTGCGTGCTGTGCGTCATCGCCTTCGCGCGGGCGCGGCTGGCGACAGGGCCGGCGTAACCCGCCGCAACGGCATCAGCCGGGGAGCGTCATCTTCGGGCCGCCGCCGGTTTCGCTCGTGGAAGCGCCATCGTCGTTGGAGGGCGGAGCGGGGGAGGGATGAGCGGGCGTCAGCCGTTCCGGCTCGTCATTGCCGAGTGCGTCGAGGAAACGGCGCAGCCACCAATGCACGTCCTCCTTCTCGACCCGATCCATCAGGCTCCGCCAGCGCTTCCGGCGCTCCTCCAGCGGCATCCGCAACGCCTGCTGCAAGGCATCGGCCAGCTCCTCGGGGCTAAAGGGATTGACCAGCAGCGCCTGTTGCATCTGCTCGGCGGCGCCCGCGAAGCGCGAGAGGATCAGCACGCCGGGATCGTCCGGGTTCTGCGCCGCCACATATTCCTTGGCGACCAGGTTCATGCCGTCGCGCAGCGGCGTCACCAGCGCGGCGCGCGCGGCGCGGAACATGCCGGCGAGCAAAGTGCGGTCATAGCCGCGATTGACGTAGCGCAGCGGCACCCAATGCGCGGTGGCGAATTCGGCGTTGATATGGCCGGAGAGCGCGTCCAGCTCCCGGCGGATGTCCTGATAGCTGCCCACTTCCTCGCGGGAAGGGGGCGCGATCTGGAGGAAAGTCACTTTCTCCTGGAACTCCGGATGGTCCTGCAACAGCCGGCTGTAGCCGTGAAAGCGCTGCTCGAGCCCCTTGGAATAATCGAGCCGGTCCACCCCGATGATGAGCGTGCGCCCTTCCATGCTGTGCAGGATCGCCTGCCGTGCGTCTTCCGCTTCCACGCTGATCGCGCTGTCGACGAATTCGCTGGCGTCGATGCCGATGGGGCAGGCCATCACCTGCACCGTCCGGCCGCCCACATGGATCAGATTGTCCTCCACCCGCGCCTCGGGAAACTGGTCCTGCACGTAGTAAAGAAAGGAATCGAGCCAGGTCTGGCACTGGAAGCCGAGCAGATCGTAAGCGAACAGGGATTCCACCAGCAGGCGATGGCTCGGCATAGAAGTGAGCAGGCGCGCGACCGGCCATGGCGTGTGGAGGAAGAAGCCCGTGCGGTTCTTCACGTCGCGCTGGCGTAATTCACGGCCCAGCGGGATCAGGTGATAATCGTGCACCCACAACAGGTCGTCATCCGTGATGAGCGGCAGCAGCGTCTCGGCGAAGCGCTGGTTCACGCGCGCATAGCCGCCCGCGAAATTGCGCTCGAACTCCGCCAGATCGGTGCGGTCGTGGAAGAGGGGCCAGAGCGTGCGGTTCGCGAAACCGTTATAATATTCCTCGACGTCCTGCGGCTCCAGATCGACCGTGGCGGTCGTTACGCCATGATTGCGGCTGAAGTTGACCTGGCCGGTGAAATGCTCCGTCTCATTGCCCGACCAGCCGAACCATATGCCATGCGTAGCCTGTAGCGCGGAGGAAAGAGCGACGGCGAGCCCGCCCTGATTGGCCTGCCCTTCGCCAACCGGCGGACTCACGCGATTGGACACGATGACGAGGCGGGTCATCTGATGGAACTCCAAGGTTTGCTGAGCAACACTGCGCAATTGATTAACCCAACCAACGAATAGGTCTGGGGATAGTTGCCCCACAATTCCCCGGAAACCGGGTCGATATCCTCGGAAAGCAGGCCTGCCGCCGTGCGGCGGCTCAGCATTTCCTCGAAGAGCAGCCGCGCCTCATCGAGCCGTCCGGTCGCATGCAGGGTCTCGATCAGCCAGAAGGTGCAGACGTTGAAGGCCGTGGCGGGCAGGCCGAAATCGTCCTCCGTCGCATAGCGCAGCATATGGCTGCCGCGCCGCAGACCTTCCTCCACCGCCTCCAGCGTGCTCTTGAACCGGGGATCGCCCGGCGAGAGGAAACGCAGATCAAGCAGCTGAAGCGTGCTGGCGTCCAGATCGTCACCGCCGAATGTCGCCGATATCCGGTTCGTCTCTTCCCGCCAGGCCGCATCGATGATGGTAGCATGGATGACGTCGGCGCGCTCCTGCCAAAAGGCTGCCCGGTCGGCGAGGCCGAGGGCCGTGGCGGCATTGGCCAGCCGATCGCAGGCCGCCCAGCACATCGCGGCCGAATAGGTGTGGACATGAGAGCGCGTGCGCAGTTCCCACAGGCCCGCATCGGGCTTGTCGTAGACGGACCAGGCCAGCTCACCCACCGCTTCGAGGGCGTGGAAGTCATCCACGCAGCCCATGCGGAACAGGCGCTGGTCGAAGAAGCTCTGCGTGCTGGAGAGGACGATCTGGCCATAGGCGTCATGCTGCACCTGTTCGGCCGCTTGATTGCCCACGCGCACCGGGCCCATGCCGCGATAGCCGGCCAGACCCTCGGCGATCCACTCGGTCAGCGTCGCTTCTCCGCCCACGCCGTAGAGCGGCTGGATGTGGCCGCCGCGCGCATTGTCCACGATGTTGCGCAGATATTCGAGATAGCTTTCCAGCACATCGAGCGCGCCGAGCCGGTTGAGCGCCTGCACGGTGTAATAGGCGTCGCGGATCCAGCAGTAGCGATAGTCCCAGTTGCGCCCGCTGTCGGCATGTTCGGGCAGCGATGTGGTCAGCGCCGCGACGATGGCGCCGGTCTCCTCATGCTGGCAGAGCTTGAGCGTGATGGCGGCGCGGATCACCGCGTCCTGCCACTCGAGCGGCGTGGCGAGACCGCGCGACCAGCTCTGCCATTCGCGGACCGTGCGATCCAGCATGGTCTCCAAAGAGACGCGCAGGTCATCGGCAAAGCTCTCATCCGGCCCCAGGAAGAAATGCAGCGACCGCTCGACCCGGAACAGCCGCTCATCCTCGATCCAGCCGATCGGCGCGGTGGTGGTGAGCCGCAACGTCATGTCCGAGAGCAGGTAGCGGATATGGTTGGTGCCGCGGGTGTGGATCGGGTCCTGAGAGCCCCAGTCGCGCGCCGGGCGCAAGCGCACGCGGATGCGCGGGCTGCCCTCCACCGGCCGCACGATCCGCGCGAAGGCCACGGGCCGGAACATCCGCCCGCTGCGCTGGAAACGCGGGCAGAAATCCACCACCTCGATGGCATTGCCATGGCTGTCCTCATGGCGCGTCACGAGCACGGGGGTATTGCGCATATAATGCTGCGTGGTGCTCACGCAGTCTTCGAGGTCGATTTCCCAGAAGCCCCGTGCGCCCGGCCCGGCGCGCGGCGCGGGATCGAGCAGGGAGGAGAAGGCGGGGTCGCCGTCCACGCGCGGCACGCAGCCCCACACGAACCGCCCCGCGCGGTCGATAAGGGCGGAAACCTGGCAATTGCCGATGGGCCAGAGGTCGAGTGTCGCGGTCATATGAGCAAAACCTCCAGCCAGGCGTGGACCGCGCCGGGATCGCGCAGCGCATATTCCGCGGCAGTCGGGCGGCGGGCGCCGACGATCACGCCTGCCCCGCCGAATTCCCGCGCCGCGATGAAACCCGCCTCGTCGGTGTCGTCATCGCCGATGAACCAGGGCAGCGTGCCGGCCATGGGCGCACGGCTCATGAGCGTGCGCACCGCCTTGCCCTTGTCGCCGCCCGGCATCCGCAGCTCCGCCATCATCTTGCCCGGCTGATATTGCAGGTCGAGCTGCGCGGCGAGCGTCGCCGCCAGCGTCAACGCCTCGGCTTCCATCTCGGGCGCCATGCGGAAATGGAGCGCCGCGCCATAGCTCTTGTCCTCCACGAGCACGCCCTTATGCTCGGTGGCAAAGTCGATGAACCGCGCGGCCGCCTCGTCCAGAGCCGGGGGGCGCACCGGATGCGCTTCCACCCCGCGCCAGCGATGTTCGCTGCCATGGCTGCCGGAAACCGCGAGCTCGTGCGCGATAGGCCCGAGCATGGCGTCGATCTGGGCGATGGAGCGGCCGCTCACGATGGCCAGCCGACCTCCGAGCCTTTCGTCCAGCCGCGTCAACAGAGACCGTAACGCTTCGTCCGCCACGACATTTTCGGGCCGGTCCACCAGTTCGAACAGCGTTCCATCGAGATCGAGGAACAGGCTGTGATCGTCGAGAGTGTCCAGGGATGGACTCGAGAGACCGAAAGCTGACGATTCAAAAATGGTGTCTTCCCCCTGTTCTGACGGTGTCTCTCCTGGGCGAACGCCCATCGCGTGCGCGGGTTCCGCCCCTTGCGCCGCCGCCGGGCCCGGCCGGTGGCTTTCGCGATGGCCGCATGATAGCGAGCGGCATGACCAAGGCTACCCTACCAACTATTCTCTTCGTATGTCTCGGGAATATTTGCCGTTCGCCGCTGGCGGAAGCGGCGTTCCGCCAGGAGGCGGACCGGCTCGGGCTGGCCGTGGAGGTGGATTCCGCCGGCACCGGCGACTGGCATGTCGGCCACCCGCCCGACCCTCGCGCTCAGGCGACGGCCCTGCGCTATGGCGTCGATATATCCGGCTATCGCGCCCGGCAGATCGAGGCGGCCGATTTCGAGCGCTTCGGCATGATCTTCGCGCTGGACGAGACCAATCTCGCCAATCTGCACGAGCTCGCGCCCGCCGGCCACCGCGCGCATGTCTCCCTGCTCATGGACATGATTCCCGGCCGCGAGGGCGAGCCCGTGGCCGACCCCTATTTTGGCGACGATGACGGGTTCGACGTCACCTGGCGCGACGTGCAGGCCGCGGCCCGCGCGCTCGCGCAGCGATTGGGGGAGGGGCAGGGCCTGCCTTGATCGGGCACCCCGGCGGGCACTACTCCGCCTTCACCATGGCATAGAGCCGCTCGATATCGTCCGGCCGCGCAAGGTCGGTGCCCGGCGTGAGGACGGCCGCCGCGCCGCCGGCCAGGCCAAAGCGGAATGCGTCCTCCACGCTCCAGTCGCTCGCCAGCGCATAGACCATCGCCGCGACGAAACTGTCGCCCGCGCCCACCGCGCTCCGGGCCTCGATGGGAATTGCGGGGAGGAACAGCGTGCCATCCGCCGTCGCCAGCACAGCGCCTTCATGGCCCAGCGTCACGGCGACGTAGCGGGCCTGGCCTTTCGCCACGATCTCGCTTGCGGCGTCCGCGATGGCGTCCTTGCCCTTGAGTTCGCGGCCGACAAGTTGCTGTAACTCGCCCTGACTTGGCTTCACCAGCAGCACGGAGCAGCCCGCCAGCCCTTCACGGAGCCCCGGCCCGGAACTGTCGAGCACAAAGCCGATGCCGCGCGGCGCGAGCATCCGCCCCAGCCGCGCGTAGAAATCCTCCGGCACCCCGCCGGGCAATGATCCGCTGGCGACGAAATAGTCGCATTCCACCTCGGCCAGCCGGTCGAGCGCGAATTGCCATTCGGCTTCGCTGACGACCGGGCCAGGCGGCACGAAGCGATATTCCTTGCCGCTCTCCCGCTCCAGTACGGAGGTGGCGACGCGCGTTTCACCCTCAATGGGAATGTGCGCCCGCACGAGCTGGTGCCGGTCGAGCAGTCCATCGAGCGCCACGCCGGTCGCGCCGCCGGACATGTAATGCACGCGCGCATTGCCCCCCAGCCGCACGAACACCCGCGCCACGTTGATGCCGCCGCCGCCCGGATTATGATACTCATGGGCCGTGCGCATCTTGCGCGTCGAGTAGACCTTCTCGACTTCATAGGCGACGTCGATGGTCGGGTTCAGCGTCAGCGTGGCGATGTTCTTCATCCGCTCTGGCTAGCAGCATGCGGCGCGCGATCAAAGCCGTCACTATGTCGGCAAGCACAGAATATCGGCCTTCACCGAGAGGCTGGCGTCTCGCGCCAAGCCATGGCACATTCCAGACAATGTCAATGATATTGATGGACGGGCAGCGGGCGTTGCACTCTGCGGCGAGCAACGTCGCGAGCAATTGTTAAGATTATCAACTATTGATAATATGAAATAAATTGATCGAGCCGCTGTCTTCAAACAAGGCCGTCTGGGTATAATGGAGAGGGATACCATGGGTCGGGCGAGGCCGCAGGTCAGTCAGAAGGGTGGACATGCTTTTCTCCCCTTGAGGCTTTTGGCCCGATGGATGCCGGTCCTGCTGTGCGGTTTCCTGCTGTTGTCCATCAATGCCGACAGTGTGCGGGCCGTGCAGGGGCCTTCGGACATTGTCACCAGCTACGGCTATGCCGTGTTCGGCGAACGCAAATATCCGGTGGGTTTCACGCATCTCGATTATACCAATCCCGATGCGCCCAAGGGCGGTATCTATCGCTATGCCCAGAGCGGCACGTTCGACAGCTTCAATTCCTTCGCGCTGCTGGGTTCGGCGCCGTTCGCGATGCTCTGGGTCTATGACACGCTGATGCAGCGCAGCCTCGACGAGCCGGCGTCCTTCTATCCGCTCATCGCCCGCTCGATCAGCTATCCGCGCGATCTCTCCTGGGTCGAGTTCGATCTCGATCCGCGCGCGCGCTGGCATGACGGCGCACCGATCACCCCCGAGGACGTGCTGTTCACCGTCGAGCAGTTCAAGGGCATGGTCCCGCCGATGTACCGGCGCATCGGCATGTCGGTGACGCACGGGGAGAAGACCGGGCCGCATGGCGTGCGGCTGCATCTGGCGCACAAGGGCAATCCCGCCATGCCGGCAGCGATCGCCGGAATGCCGGTGCTGCCCCGACATGTGCTGGAAGGCCGGGATCTGGGTGCCCCCACGCTGGAGCGGCCGGTCGGCAGCGGGCCCTACCGCATCGGGCGGTTCAGCGCCGGGCGCTGGCTGGAGCTGGAGCGCGTGAAGGATTATTGGGCGGCCGATCTGCCGATCAACAAGGGGCGCTGGAATTTCGACATCATCCGGCATGACTTTTATCGCGACGCGAGCGTGCTCAACGAAATCTTTCTGTCCGGCCAGATGGACCTGCGGTTCGAGGTGAGCGCGGCCCGCTGGGCGGAGCAGGATCATTCGCCGGCCTTCCGCGGCGGCGATCTGGTGCGGGACAAGGTGCCTTACGAGAATGGAGCCTTCTACATGGGGCTCATCCTGAACACGCGCACGCCCTTTCTAGCGGATCGGCGGGTGCGTCAGGCGCTGACGCTGGTTTACGATTATGAATGGGTGAAGCGCGTGCTGCTCTCCGGCCACCATGGCCGGTTGACCAGCTTCTTCGCCAACACGGAATTCGCGGCCGATGGCCTGCCGAGCGAGGATGAGCTGAAGCTGCTGGAGCCGTTCCGCGCGCAGTTGCCGCCTGAGCTGTTCACGCAGGCCCCCGCCTTGCCGGAAGGGGGAACGTGGGCGAACAGGCGGGAGAATATTCTCGCGGCAAGGAATCTGCTGCGCGAGGCCGGCTATCGCATCGAGGAGGGCGCGCTGGTCGATCCGCGCACCGGCCAGCCGGTCCGGCTTACGCTGGTCGCCTTCTCGCCGCTGGTGGACCGCTCCGTGTCCTTGTTCGTGGAGAATCTGGCCCGCCTCGGCATCGATGTCGAGTTCCGCAGTTTCGATGCCGCCCAGTTCCGCACTCGAGTCGGCGCTTTCGATTATGATCTGCTGGTCAATACGCCGTCCTTCCCGCCGTTGCCCACGCCCGGGCTGGAGATGCAGCAATTCTGGTCCTGGCAAGTGGCGGACATGCCGCGTTCGATGAATTATCCCGGCGTGAAGGAAGCGTCCGTGGATGCGATGCTCCAGGCCATCGGGTCGGCGCCGGATCGGCGCACGGTGGTCGCCGCCATGCGCGCGCTCGATCGCATCCTGCTCTGGAATTTCTATGCCATTCCATTCCAGCACACTTATCCCTCGCCGCTCGGTGAGGTGCCGATCACCTACTGGGATCGTTTCGGCCGGCCGGACGAGGAGCCGACCTACAATTTTCCTTTTCTGACAATGGAGCACTGGTGGATCGACAAGGAAAAGGAAGCCGCGCTGAGCCACGGGGTTCACGGCCGTTGAGGACGACAAAAAGCGGCAATTACATTCAATCCTAATTGTTTAATTAGTCATGCAACATTAGGAGGGCTTTGATTCGGCGGAAGAACCGGACATGATCGCAGGGCGGAGACTTTGGTTCCGCAAACCTCGGGAGGGGAGATGACGAACAACGCTGCCAACGAATCACGCGGGTTGCCGCCTGCGCGCCGCCAGGCTTCCGGCTGGTGGCGATGCCTCGTTGCGCTGCTGTGTCTGCCCGCTTTGCTTTCCGTCACGACGGCCGGTGTCCGTGCGGTGCCGGGCGAGAGCGAGCTTGTCACCAGCCATGCCTATGCGGTGTTCGGCGACATCAAATATCCCGCCGACTTCGACCATTTCGATTTCGTGAATCCGGATGCGCCCAAGGGCGGCACCTATCGCTTCGCGTTCATCGGCAGCTTCGACAGTCTCAATCTCATGAACCTGCTCGGCACGGCGCCGCTGGGCCTTGTCAGCGTCTATGATACGCTGATGCACCGCAGCGGCGATGAGGCCGGGGTGCGCTATCCGCTGGTCGCGGAGTCCATCACCTATCCCAAGGATCTGGCGTGGATGGACTTCCATCTCAATCCGCGCGCGCGCTGGCATGACGGCAAGCCGATCACGCCCGAGGACATCATCTACACCATCGATCAGTCGCGCGGGCTGGTGGCGGCGACCCTCAAGCGCGTCGACAACGCGGTGGAGCGCGCGGAGAAGACCGGGCCGCATACGGTGCGCGTGTGGTTCACGCAGAAGAACAATCCCACCCTGCCCAGCACCGTCATGGATATGTGGCTGCTGCCCAAGCATTATTACAGCTCGCGCAATCTCGCGGCCGCCACCCTGGAGCCGCCGCTCGGCAGCGGACCCTACAAGGTGCGCGGGCTGAACGCGGGGCGGTGGATCGAATTCGAGCGGGTCAAGGATTATTGGGCGAAGGATTTGCCGACCAACAGGGGACGGTTCAATTTCGACATCCTGCGCCACGATTATTACCGCGACGCCACCATCGCCAATGAGGCCTTCTTCTCCGGCAACAGCGATTTGCGGTCCGAGACGAGCGCCGTGCGCTGGGCGAATGAGGAAGCGCTGCCCGCCTTCCGCGCCGGCGAGATCAAGCGGGAGACGATCCCCTACAGCAACACCGCCTTCTACATGGGGATGGTGATGAACACGCGCCGGCCGGCCCTGGCCGATCGCGCCCTCCGCAAGGCGCTGCTGCAGGTTTATGATTATGAATGGGTGAAGCGTGTCGTGCTGGCGGGCCATCATGGCCGGCTGCTCAATCAGTTCCCCAATGGCGCATTCGAGTCGAGCGGCCTGCCCACCGGGGGCGAGCTGGCGCTGCTGGAGACGGTGCGCGATCAGGTGCCGCCGGAATTGTTCACGACGCCGCACAGCCTGCCGGTAGGCGGCACCTGGGACAACCGCCGCGCCAACCTCATAGAAGCAACCCGCATCCTGCGGGAAGCGGGCTACAAGTTCGAGAATGGGCGGCTTCTCAACAAGCAGACCGGCGAGCCCATGGAGTTGGAGCTGGTCGCCTACACGCCGCTGATGGACAAGCAGGTATCGCTCTTCATCGAGAATGCGCGCCAGATCGGCATCGCGATCAATTTCCGGTCATTCGACAGTGCGCAGTTCCGGCATCGTCTCAGCAATTATGACTTCGATCTTCTCGCCGGGCCACCGCAATTCGCCGGTTCGGAAGCGCCCAGCAACGGCACCTGGCTGATGTGGGGATCGCAGGCAGCGGATGTGCCGGGGCAGCTCAATTACGCCGGCGTCAAGAATCCCGCCGTCGACGCGATGATCGGCACGATGGTCGATGCGACGGACCGGGAGACGGTGGTCGATTCCATGAAGGCACTCGATCGCATCCTGCTGTGGAATTACTACTCCATTCCATTCCAGCACAATTACCCCGCGCCCATCGGCGAGATGCCGATCACTTATTGGGACAGGTTCGGCAAGCCGGCCACGCAGCCGCTCTATTATTTCTCGTTCTCCATGCTGGACACCTGGTGGACCGACCCCGCCAAATCCGCCCAGCTCACCTATGGACAGGCCCGATGACAGCCCTTTGGACCTATATCGCCCGGCGCCTGTTCCTGATGGTGCCCACGCTGATCGGCATCGTCACGATCACCTTCGCCATCATCCAGTTCGTGCCCGGCGGGCCGATCGAGCAGATCCAGGCGCGCTTCGCCGGCCAGGCGCTCGATGCCACCGCGACGATCAGCGGCAGCATGGATACCAGCGGCGCGGGCCTTTCGGAGACCGGCGCGCTGGACCCGGAGATGGTGAAGGAGCTGGAGAAGCTCTACGGCTTCGACAAGCCGGTGATGTATCGCTACTTCAAGATGCTCGGTGATTTCGCCCGGTTCGAGTTCGGCAACAGCTATTATAAGGACCAGCCAGTCGTCGATCTCATCATCGACAAGCTGCCTGTTTCCGTCTCGCTGGGTCTGTGGACCACGTTCATCACCTATCTCGTCGCCATTCCCCTCGGCATCCGCAAGGCAATGCGGGCAGGCACGGCCTTCGACGGGTGGACAAGCTTCTTCGTCACGCTGGGCTATGCCATTCCCAGCTTCCTGTTCGCGGTGCTGCTGGTCGTGCTGTTCGCGGGCGGCAATTTCTGGAGTATCTTCCCGGCCCGAGGGCTTGTCTCGGAGAATTTCGAGGACCTGTCCCTCATCGGCAAGATAGGCGATTATCTCTGGCATATCACTCTGCCGGTCACGGCGATGGTGATCGGCGCCTTCGCCAATCTCACCATGCTCACCAAGAATTCGATCCTCGATGAGGTGAGCAAGCAATATGTCACCACCGCCCGCGCGAAGGGCCTGTCGGAAAACGGCGTGCTGTACGGCCACGTCTTCCGCAACGCGATGCTCATCGTCATCGCGGGTTTCCCGGCGGCATTCGTGAGCGTGCTGTTCACCTCCTCGCTGCTCATCGAAGTGATCTTCTCGCTCGACGGGCTGGGGCTGCTGGGTTTCGAAGCGACGATCAACCGCGATTATCCGGTGATGCTCGGCTCGCTGTTCATCTTCTCGCTGCTCGGCCTCATCACCAACCTGATCGGCGACATCACTTATGTGCTGGTCGATCCACGCATCGACTTTGAAAGGCGGGACGTTTGATGAACGCCGAAAGTCCCGTCGCATCCGCCGCGTCCGCTCCTGTCCCGAAGCGCTCGTGGTTCAGCCCGCTCACCCGCCGGCGCTGGGCTAATTTCAAGGCGCACAAGCGCGGATATTGGAGCCTGTGGATCTTCCTGATCCTCTATGGCTTCAGCGTGTGCGCGGAGCTGATCGCCAACGACAAGCCGCTCCTCATGAGCTACCGGGGCGAGATCTATGCGCCGGTGCTCAAGGCTTATCCGGAGACCGCGTTCGGCGGCGTGCTGGAGACGGAGACCAATTACAAGGATCCTGCGGTGCAGGAGATGATCGCGCAAGGCGACGGCTGGACGGTCTGGCCCCTCATTCCCTACAGCTATCGCACGATCGATTACGATATTCCCACCGCCGCCCCCGCCGCGCCATCCGGGCGCCACTGGCTGGGCACGGACGATCAGGCGCGCGATGTGCTTGCCCGGATCATCTACGGCTTCCGCCTCTCGGTGACGTTCGGCCTGTTGCTCACCTTCTTCAGCTCGATCATCGGCATCACCGCCGGCGCGATCCAGGGCTATTTCGGCGGGTGGACGGATCTCATCTTCCAGCGCGCCATCGAGGTCGTGCAGAGCCTGCCCATGCTCTATCTGCTCATCATCATGAGCAGCTTCCTCCAGCCGAGCTTCTTCACGCTGCTCGGCGTGCTGCTGCTGGTGAGCTGGATGACGCTGGTGCATGTGGTGCGCGCCGAGTTCCTGCGCGCCCGCAATCTCGATTATGTGCGTGCCGCCCGCGCGCTCGGCCTCGGCAATCGCACCATCATGTTCCGCCACATCCTGCCCAACGCCATGGTGGCGACCATCACATTCCTGCCGTTCATCCTGTCGACGTCGATCACCATCCTGACCGCGCTCGACTTCCTGGGCTTCGGCATGCCGCGCGGCTCACCGTCCATCGGTGAACTACTCAATCAGGCGAAGAACAATCTCTACGCACCCTGGCTCGGCATCGCGGGCTTCGCCGTGATGGCGCTCATGCTCTCGCTGCTGATCTTCATCGGCGAGGCGGCTCGGGATGCCTTCGATCCGAGGAAATCGACATGAGCGAAGCGACCGGGAACCCGCCGCTGTTGGACGTCAGCGCGCTGTGCTGCTGCTTCCGCTCGGAAGGGCGGATCGTCGAGGCAGTGAAGGACGTCTCCTTCACGCTGGAGAAGGGGCAGACGCTCGCGCTGGTCGGCGAATCCGGCTCGGGCAAGTCCACCGCCGCCATGTCCATCCTCCAGCTTCTGCCTTATCCCATCGCCTTCCATCCCTCCGGCGCGATCCGGCTGGACGGGCAGGACATCGTCGGCGCGGACGAAAAGACGATGCAGAAGCTGCGCGGCGGTCGCATCGCGCTCATCCCGCAGGAGCCGCTGACCGCGCTCAACCCGCTGCACACGATCGATCGGCAGATCATCGAGGCGATGAAGCTGCACGATCCCTCCATCAAGCAGGCCGAGGCGGTGGCCAAGACCATCGAGCTGCTCACGCTCGTCGGCCTGCGCGATCCGGAAAGCCGCCTCAAATCCTATCCGCACCAGCTTTCCGGCGGGCAGCGCCAGCGCATCATGATCGCCATGGCGCTCGCCAACGAGCCGGACCTGCTGATCGCCGACGAGCCCACCACCGCGCTCGACGTGACCGTGCAGGCGCAAGTGCTCGATCTGCTGAAGGATCTGCAACAGCGCCTCGGCATGGCGATGCTGCTCATCACGCATGATCTGGGCGTGGTCCGCAAGATGGCTGAGCGCGTCTGCGTGATGACGCAGGGCAAGATCGTCGAGGCCGGCCGCACGGTCGATGTGTTCGACAATCCCCAGCATCCCTACACCAAGCGGCTGCTGGACGCGACGCCGCGCGGCGAGCCGCTGAAGATCGAGGGCAATCCGCCGCCGCTGGTCCGCACCGAGGATCTGAAGGTGCATTTTCCCATCAAGGGCTGGTTTGGCCGGCCGCGCGGCTATGTGAAGGCGGTCGACGGCGTGACGCTCTCCATCCCGCGCGGCCATACCCTTGGCGTGGTGGGCGAATCCGGCTCGGGCAAGAGCACGCTGGGCCTGGCGCTCCTGCGGGTGAGCCGCAGCGAGGGGCCGATCTGGTTCGAGGATCAGCCGCTGCACGAGCGCAACTGGAAGCAGATGCGCCCGCTCCGCAAGCGGATGCAGATCGTCTTTCAGGATCCGTTCGCTTCGCTCAGCCCCAAGATGACCATCGGGCAGATCGTGGGCGAGGGGCTGCCGATCCACCGGCCCGATCTAACCGCGACGGAGCGCTACGAGGCGGTCGCCAGCATCATCGAGGAAGTGGGGCTCTCAACGGCGGTGCTGGATCGCTATCCGCACGAGTTTTCCGGCGGCCAGCGCCAGCGCATCGCCATTGCCCGCGCGATCATCCTGCGGCCCGATCTCGTCATCCTCGATGAGCCGACTTCCGCGCTGGACATGTCCGTCCAGGCCCAGATCGTCGATCTGCTGCGGAACCTGCAGGCGAGCCACGGCCTCACCTATCTGTTCATCAGCCACGATCTCAAGGTCGTGCGCGCGCTCTCCCACGAGGTCGTGGTGATGCGCAACGGCCGGATCGTGGAGCAGGGCACCTCCGAGCAGATCTTCAACAATCCGCAGACCGACTATACGAGGGAACTGGTCGCGGCCGCACTGGAACTGCGCGCGCGCTCCGCTGCCTAGCGGGAGGGGGAAGGTGAGGGGCTGCTAGTCCTATTGTCTATTCCAGGAGCAGTCTGTCGGGACGCGCCCCAATTGCCGACGCTCGACGACTTGGAATTGTTATCGTCTTAGGCGGCGTGGATAAATTCAGCTCGGCGTTATCCCCTTTGGAAGAGGAGTGTCTGCGAAAATCTCTCCGTTCGCCCTGAGCTCAGAAATCTCACCGTTCGCCCTGAGCTTGTCGAAGGGCTGTTCTTCTTCCTTCGACGCCGCTGAAGAAAAGAACAGCCCTTCGACAAGCTCAGGGCGAACGGTGGTGAGGGGGCAGGCCGGTCCAGACAGGCCGGGCTTCGAACCGTCATTGCGAATAGTGGCTGTTCGAATTTGTCCACGCCGCCTAGACCATTTCCCAGATGCCGAAAATAGAGTTGCAGGTCGGTAGCTCCTGCGCCCGTTCATCGGGTTCTTCCCAGCCACGGCGTCAACCCAACTGGTTTGGGAAGGCGCTGACATGGGTTTTGCGCTTTCCCGGCTGATGCCGAGGACCTTCGATGCTTCAACTCTCGATAGCTGCTCTCGTTTTCGCCACGCTGTTCGCCGGCGCCGCGCTCTACATAAGCCTCGTTGAACATCCTGCGCGTCTCGGTTTGGCAGATGGCCCTCTGTTGGCGCAGTGGCAGCCCAGCTACAAGCGAGCGCTACCGATTCAGTCCGGGTTAGCGGTCGCCGGGGGCGTGGCGGGGCTTGTCGTCGGGTATCTCTCGGCCGATTGGCGATGGTTTGCTGGAAGCACCCTGTTACTCGCCAACTGGCCGTTTACGCTGTTCGTTATCATGCCGGTCAACAAACGCCTGATGGCGATGCCGGAACGTGAGGCGGGCGGTGGAAGTCGAGCGATGCTGGTACAGTGGGGAAAGCTGCACAACGTCAGGAGCGCACTGGGAGCAGCCACGGCGCTGCTCTTTGCATGGGCATCGGCAGGCGCCGGCTAACGACCGCTTCCCACCCCAGCTGCCATAGTGCCCCGCCGTGCTTCCTTGTAAGCCGACGATCCGCCCAATTCGCAATTTGTCCACTGCCCAGACCGCATCGCTGGGACCAAAGTGAAGGATCACTGCCGTTCCGTGCATTGTTCGGCGGATAAGTCGCGACTAGGCTCCCCGCCTCAAAGAGCAAGGGTTAGGAGAACGGGATGACTGTGGTGAATCAGCAGGTCGGCAGCACATTGGGCCGGCGCACGCCTCGGCGCGGTTTCCTTCTGGGTAGTCTCGCGGTGGTCGCCATGCTCACCTCGGCGTGCTCGCAGGCTGAAGAAGCCTCGGCGCCGGCGCCCGAGCCGGTGACGCAGGCCGGGCCGCTGCGCGTGTTCGGCAACACCACTGTCTTCGAGTTCGGGCCGGTCTTCGTGGCGGCTGAATCCTATTATCCCGGCGAGATCACGCTGGGCCGCGGCAGCGTCGCCAATCTCGTCGGCGAGCCCGGCGCGACGGAGGACGATACCAGCGAGCCCGCTGACGTCGCGACCAATGCCGAAACGCAGGCCCTGCGCTATTCGCTGCGCAATCCCAATATGCGCATCGTCATGACGGTGACGGAAGGGCTCTATCGCATCGTCGCGCGCAAATCGGCCGGCATCAATTCGCTTGAGGATCTCAAGGGCAAGCGGATCGCCACCATTTCCGTCACGTCTTCCGGCTTCTTCACGCAGAAGATGCTGAAGAGCGTGGGCCTCTCCAGCGATGACGTCACGATGGTCGGCATGAAGTTGCCGGACATGCCCAAGGCGCTGGCCGACGGCAAGGTCGATGCCGTCGCGATCTGGGAGCCGGAAGTCGAGCGCGCCGCGCAGGCGATCGGCGACGATGCCATCGAGTTCAGCGGCAAGGGCATCTATCGTGAGTTGTTCAACCTGAACACCACGGCCCAGAACCTCGCCGATCCCGAGATGCGCCGCAACATCGTGGTGCTGGTGCGCGCGATCATCGACGCCACGGCGGATGTCAACAAGGACCCCACCCGCGCGCAGGAACTCGTCGCCGAGAATAGCGGCTATCCGCTCGAACTCGTCAAGCAGAGCTGGTCGCACCACAATTTCCTGGCCGACTGGACCGGGGACCTGCTGGACGTGTTGGTCGAGGAAGAGGAGTGGCTGGCCAAGCAGGACAAGCGCGAGCCGCGCACCCGCGAACAGCTCGCCACCCTCATCGACACCAGCGTACTGGAAGAAGCCAAGGCGCTCGCGCCTTTGCCCAAGCGGAACTGACAAACGAGAGCGCGCGGGCCTTGCCGGTCCGCGCGCCAGTTCGCGCATTTGAAACACCCGTGATTGTCTTCATCCGCACAGTAAAAGCGTAGCCGCAGGCTGAAAAGCATTGCTTGCGCGCTGCCGTGCTCCCACTATTGCTAGATCTTGGGGGGATGGTGATGCGGATTTTCTTTCACGCCAGTTTGCTGGCGACATGCGCGATGCTTTCGGCCTGCGGCGGGGGCGGGGGCGGGGGTGTAAGCAGCACACCGACGCCGCCTTCTCCTCCGGCACCAACGCCGACTCCTACGCCCGCGCCCTCGGCTGCTAATCTGGATCGGCCTGCGCCGCCCCATTCCATTCCGCATCCGACGACCGGCACCTTGGCCGAGGCGCTCGCTGCGCCACAGACTTTTCAAACCGGCTCGATCGAAGTCGATCTCAATCATTATATCGAGACCGTGCAAAGCAGGAACAGCGTGTTCGGGGCAGAGTCCACAGCTGTCCTTTTCACCGATGCCGAGGGCGAAGGCGAGTATGCGCTCTATAACGCGACGGCGGGAGGGGAGGCTCATACGCCGGACAGCATTGGCAGCTCTGTGGGCTGGACCTGGGAATCCGCAGATGGCGTGCGCGCGCTCTCCTTTCGCAATCCCGCAGAGGCTGAACCGCTCAACGCCGAAGTGCCGCTGACCTATGTGAGCTACGGAACCTGGCAATTCACGTCGCGCGATATGGCGTATCGCCAGCCAGCCCGGAAAATCGACAGCTACTTTTATTTCGGGATTCCCACGCCTCGGGAAGGCCTGCCGAAAAGCGGGTCCGGGGAGCATGTGGGGCTGGCCAAAGGCATTCTATACGGCCCTGGGGACGTTTATGATCTGAACGGCACTGCGTCACTCACTGTCGATTTTGCTGACAAGATATTCATGGCGCGACTTAGTCTGGCAGGTACGAGCGTCACCAACGGGCACACATCCAGCGCGGGGTCATTTGTCGGCTTTGGTGATATTGCCGATAATGGTCGCTTCGCGGGAACCTGGGATGAAGAATTGTCCACCATGGAGGGCTCGATTCTGGGCGGCTTCTTCGGTCCGGAGGCCAAGGAGTTTGGTTACACGTTCGGCATCAATACCCCAGATCATCTGATGATAGGGGGCGGCGTGGTGATCGGAGGCTATGCGCCCTCATTAGCGTCGCCACCTCCACCTCCACCGCCGCCGCCGCCGCCGCCGCCGCCGCCGGGAAGCACCTTCCCGCTGCAGGGCGAGGCGACCTTCCAGACGCTCGCTACGGGAATGACATTCTTCGGTTCACCACATTGGGAAGAGATCGTCTTTGATGAGGCGGGGGTCGACGCGCCGACCATTACGGTCACGCCGGATCTCGAAACAGGGACCTATACGATCAGCGACTCGCGTGGGAGCGAGAGTTTCACGATCGATGATCTGGCGTTCTCGCCAGATCCAGGCCATGTGACCATCCGTTTCGGAAAGAGAAGCGGCGATGGCGGATCATACAGCACGTTAAAACTATTTAACAATCTTGTGTCTGGGCAGGGTGTAAGCCGCCCCGACCTTCAGTTCTATTATCTCAGCTACGGGGCCTGGGAGCGTTTCGATGCAAACGAGCAATCAGAAAGTCACAGTTATTTCGTTTACGGTAGCCCCACCGATGTCGGTGATATGCCGCGATCAGGAACGGCCCGCTACGCCCTTCACGTCCGCGGACGCTCTCCCATTCTCGATGTGCAGGGAGATGGGGCTCTCACTGCCGATTTCTCATCAGGGAAGATCGAAACCGAACTGCGGCTTAGGCGCATGATGGTGGGTAACCACATCGACGGTATCGGGATCGTCTCAGGAACTGCGACAATTGCTGCCGGCACATCTTCCTTTGAAGGCGAGATGAGTGTCCACGAAGATCCCCGGTCAGGTCGCTTCGAGGGCAGCTTCTTCGGTCCCGCCGCTGCCGAGGTGGGTTATGCTTTTTCCCTGAGTGAGGCGGCGGAAGGCGGCAACCCGAAGGCGCGTATCGAGGGTGTTGCCGTTGGCGTGAGGGAATGACTGGGCCGGCTTGGCAGGATCTGGCCAGCCCGCGCTAACGCCGCCTCAGCCCTCCTCCCGCTCCAGCTTGCGGATGAAGCCGATGATGCCGGTCTGGCGGCTGCGCTTCAGGCGCTCGGCGTGGAGGATCGTCCGCACCTTGGCGAAGCAGGCGTCGGCGTCGTCATTCACGAGCACATAATCATAGCCGTCCCAGTGGGCGATCTCGCCATGCGCGCGCGCCATGCGCCGTTCGATCACTTCGTCGCTGTCCGTCCGCCGGCCGCGCAGTCGCGCTTCCAGTTCGGTCATGGAAGGCGGCAGGATGAACACGCGCACCACATCGCCCCCGGCAAGCTGATGGAGCTGCTGCGCGCCCTGCCAGTCGA
>Ga0160433_100450_pt1 | contig 20851 bp, 17 predicted proteins | sample HID1972K_E0MG_FD_108235 | JGI IMG/M metagenome (GOLD analysis project Ga0160433, IMG submission 108235) | Enriched pill bug-associated microbial communities from UW Madison campus, WI, USA - HID1972K_E0 MG | ecosystem: Host-associated > Arthropoda: Insects > Digestive system > Unclassified ...
AAATAGCCAAATTGATGCCGATAGACGATTCGTTTATATGTCGACCGTGGCATCAACAACAGGTTATTCGTTTGGCGAGGATATGAATAATAATTATAGTGGATACGATATTGGCGAATATGGTGTCAGTGCGCAATGGGAAACTGCAAAGAAGACCAATATCGGTCTAGATTTTACTACACTCAATAATGCCTTAACTCTTCAAATTGATTATTTTAAAGAAAATCGCGAAGGAATATTTTTGCGTAGGAGTGCAGTTCCTGAATATTTAGGTTTACAGAATATGCCTTATGGCAATTTGGGAATTATAGATAATAAAGGAGTTGATGGATCATTAACATTTAATAAGCGGTGGAATGATTTCAATTTACAATTATTAGGGAACCTCACCTTTAATCGGAATACCATCGTTGAGAATGATGAACCAACATCTACTTATCCTTGGATGGACAAAAGAGGAAGAAAAGTTGGACAACGATATGGTTATCAGGCATTAGGGTTGTTTGAAACAGAAACGCAAATAAGTTACGGACCTTTACATCCGGGCGTTGTTAAACCAGGAGATATTCAATTTCAGGATATAAATGGAGATGGTATTATCAATAATTTTGATCAGATTCCGATTGGTTATGGTACCATTCCGGAATTGGTTTATGGTTTTGGTTTTACGGTTGGATATAAGAGTTTCAGCTTATCGACATTATTCCAAGGTGTTGGAAATGTAGATATTCGTATGAACGGAGAAGGGGTAATGCCCTTTCAGGTTGGATTAAATCGTGGAAATTTATTGAATAATATTGAGGATAGGTGGACAATTGAAAATCCAAGCCAAGATGTTTTCTATCCACGTTTATCTGATGGTAATATTAATAACAATTATCAATATAGTACATGGTGGTTAAAGAACGGAAAGTATCTTCGTTTGAAGAATCTTCAACTAAACTATGCACTACCAAAAGCATTTACAAAGAAAATAAATGCAAGCAATGCAAATCTTTTCTTTTCGGGCTACAATTTATTGACTTGGAGCCCTTTTGAGTTCTGGGATGTTGAATTAGGCGATGGTAGAGGTACAAGGTATCCTAATGTAGCTTCTTATACCATCGGAGTAAGTGTAGATTTTTAATTTTTAGAACCGTAAACTATGACTCATTATAAAATTTCAATGAAAAAGCTGTTGGTAATATTTTTATGCTTCAGTTTATTCACTTCTTGTAAAAAAGATTTTTTAGATCAGGTACCCGACGATATCATAACCTTGGAGGAGGTTTTTAATCGTCGAGATTTATCAGAACAATATTTGGCGAATGTGTATAACTATATTCGTGATGAAGCTCACAGAACTAATAACACACCTTGGGATGTGATTTCGGATGATGTAGATGTTTCTCAAAGGAATACCCCTTTTCAGGTAAATATTGGAAACTGGAGCGCTTCTTCGAATTACTGGAATTTTTGGACCCATTATTATAAAGGGATCCGATCAGCAACGACATTTATTAATAACATTGATGGAAACGAACAAATTCTTGAGGATGAAAGAGGCGGTTCAACCTTGATCTCACAATATAAGGCTGAAGCTAGGTTCCTCAGAGCTTTTTTTTACTTTGAGCTATTAAAACAGTATGGTCCTTTTATAATAATAGGGGATGAGGAAATTGCTCCTGACTTAACAAATGATGATCCCTTGATGCAGCTTCCAAGAGCATCTTATGATGAATGTGTGGAATATATAATAAGTGAATTGGATTTAGCATCTCAAGATTTACCCCTTCATTTTACCTCTCAAGCGGTGTTGGATTATGGTCGTGCAACGAAGATAATGGCGATGGGCGTAAAAAGCAGAATGCTTTTATATGCTGCTAGTCCACAATTTAATGGGAACGCTGATTATGTAGGATTCACTAATCCGGATGGAAAGGCTTTAATGAACACTACCTATTCTGTTGAAAAATGGCAAAAAGCTGCTAGCGCTGCTAAGGATATTATAGATATTGCAGAGGGGCAGGGTATTTTAGCTTTGTATAAAAAGAATGTTAATGGAGTGTTTGATCCCTTGATTTCTTATCGGGATGTTTTTCTAGATCCCTGGAATTCGGAGGTAATGATGTCAAGAAATAATAATGCGTTAAATAATTATGAGCGGTCACAAACTCCTCGTTTGGCTAGCGGCTATGCAAGTATGGGTCCGACTCAGCAGTTAATTGACGATTATCAAATGGCTAATGGAAAGGCTATTGATGAAGAAGGGTCCGGGTATGTAGAAAATGGTTTTTCAACTTCTGCCGGTAAATATACCAAAGCAGGCACATTTAATATGTACGTTGGGAGAGAGCCACGTTTTTATGCTTCAATAACCTACAGTGGTAGCTATTGGATTAACACAACTGAAGGTCTGAAAGAGATAGGCATGTATTATACAGGGGAATCGGGTAAAGGCGGCTCACATGATTACTCAGAAACGGGGTATATGTTTAGAAAAATGTACACCCTTCCACTAATCCACGGATAAGTCAGTATGTTAAACGGCCACTTGTTATGTATCGTTATGCCGAAGTATTATTAAATTATGTTGAAGCATTAAATGAAGTAAATCCTGGAAATCCAGATATTTTTAAATATTTAAATGCTATTCGCGAACGGGGTGGGATTCCCGCTTTAGAAAATGGGTTAAATCAAGGCCAGATGCGTGAAAAGATTAGAACTGAAAGAAGAATAGAGCTTACAATGGAACATCTACGTTATTTTGATACGAGAAGATGGAAAATTGCTGAGCAAACGGATGCTGGTCCATTTGTAGGAATGAATGTTGATGCTGGTAAATCCAATTCTGATCCTGAATTCTTTAAGAGGCATGTATTTGAAAATCGAGTATTTAGAAAGGCATTTTATCTATTCCCTATTCCGCAAACAGAAGTGGAGAGAAATCCTAATTTAGTACAAAATCCAGGCTGGTAATTATGAAAAGAAATATAATAAAATTAAAATTTAAGTATGCCTTAGCTTTTATGCTTTTAGGCACTATGTATAGCTGCGAACCTGAGGAGTTTGCGGTTCCGGATGCTGAGAAGTACTCAAAGGTATTTATGCAGTCTGCGAGTGAGAGTTCATTGGCAGTGAATCTGGAAATGGAAGATACATGGTTTGAAATACCTGTTGGTGCAGGATTTGGAGGGGTTAACCTTCCTTCCTCTGATATTCATGTAAATTTTAAGGTTGATCCTTCGTTAGTTGCTGCTTACAATGAAAGGAATGGGACGAATTACCCTGTTATGCCTGAAGAGAGTTATAAGTTTTTGGAATCCTCTGCAGTTATATCAAAGGGTACAGCAAGCAGCAATTCTGTAATCTTGAATGTGAATCCTAGTAAATTAGGGGGAATCATGGCATATTTGCTTCCGGTTTCAATTGAAAGCATCGACGGAAACGCTGAAGTGAACGAAGGGCTAAAAACAACTTATTATTTAGTCAAAGGCACTTATAGTGTAAATCCTTATGAACGAATGGAGCGTACTGATTGGAGCATTGCTGATTTTTCAACCGATGAAAATGAGAATGCTTCAGGTGGACGAGTGATTCATACTATCGATGGAAGTGTAACAACTTTTTGGGCAACACAATGGCGGGATGCGAAACCCAACCCTCCTCATCATATAACTATTGATATGGGTTCTATTCAACCACTTCATGGTGTTTATATTGCAGGACGATTGGCAAGTGGTGTTCCAAAGTCAAACGGTAACCCACGAGAAATAATTATTGAGACAAGTGTAGATGGAGTAAACTGGACTTATAGTCAACAGTATGCCATCCCGAATCTTGCGGAAAATGAGATTTGGTTGGATTATACACAAAACACCAGGTTCTTTAGAATAACGATTACAGCAACTCACGCTGATTTTTATGGGACGCACATTGCTGAAATAAATGCATTTTAATTTATATTCTACTCCCAATTATTTGGGAGTAGATAAATCATCATTTACAATGAAAAAAATTCTCTTCTTCTTATCCCTTTTCCTTTTTTCCTTTTTTTCCTGTAGCAAATCTGAAAAGGAATTGCAAGACCCTAAGCCAGATGAAAATATTGATCCTAAACCGGTTGTAAAAGTGATGACCTACAATACCTATGGTGCACGTGCAAACAACGGTACACCTTCAGATTTACAGGCTTTAGCTGATATTATTAAAAGGGTAGACCCTGATTTGGTAGCGCTACAAGAGATAGATAAAGGAACTCGTCGCAGCGGTGTGGATGTAGATCAGGCTAAAGAATTAGCAGCTTTAACAGGAATGAATTATTTTTTTGTTAAAGCGATTGATCAACAAGGCGGAGAATATGGAGATGCGATACTATCGAAATTCCCTATCAAAGATCCTAAAGGATATCTCTTAACCACTACCATTGAATTGGGTGGCGAAATGCGCTCGGTTGCTCGAATTACCGTTGATTTAGAGGGTAAAGAGTTTTATTTTGTTGCAACTCATTTGGATCATTTAAGTAATGAGGCGAATCGAATTCATCAGGCTAAGGAATTAAACGACATTTTAAAAACTTTTGACAAACCGGTTATCTTGGGAGCAGATTTAAATGCATTACCCAATTCTCAAACGATGGATATTCTAAAACTTCAGCTTGCAATTGGATGTTTAAAGGGAAATTGTCAGTTTACATTTCCAACTACTGGCGCAAACCGGACAATTGATTATATTATGTATGCGCCTTTAAATGCAATGAATGTATTGGATTACTCTGTTTATACATATGCAACAAAAGAATCTGATCATTTTCCTGTGGTTGCAAGATTTGAATTAAATTAAGGTGGATGCCGTGATATCGGTACGTACCCATCGATATGGAATTCATTGCCTTAATCAAGAACATGCTTTTCCGATTGTAATGGAGGAGGACCCAGACATGGACAACGCACTTTAATTAATCACAAGGCCTAAATTAGAGATATCAATGCTTGGATAGAATGAAACTGTTGTCGGTAAATTGGAAATCGAAAATTAATAGAAGTCTTATCTACTGCTTTTAAATTCTAAAAAAAAACGATTATGAAATATTCATAATCGTTTTTTTTTAGAATTTAAAAGCAGTATTATCTGCGTCCTGGAAGATAGATCTGGAAACCAACAGTTAATCCTAAACCTCCCTGGGTACCTGATGCTGAAGCTCCCGCTAAATCATTATATCCAGCCAATGCTTCTAAAGCGACTGTTCTTGTAATAAAATGAGAGTAACCTAGGCCTGCTCCAAAACCGAAATTTACGTCATCGCCGCCTCTGCTTCCGGCAATGCCTGCTTTTGCTTCTGCAAAAAATCTATTGCTTGCAGATGCACCCTCTGGGAAATAGTATCTAGCAAAAGGTAATAGTCCATAGCTAAATGGGTTATCGCCTTCCTTAATAGTTTGATAGTTAGCGATAAGTTTTAGGCCTATTGCAATACCATCGCTAACAAAGTAACCGGCACCTGGTTCTAGTGAGATATTAAAGACTTCCGAATCAAAGTCATAACCTAAGGAGCCTATTCCGCCTCCTACCATCCAGTTACCTTTTTGAATTGGCGCAGTGCCAACATCAGAACTCATTTGTGGAGTAGTTTCTACTTGAGCAAATGCTGTAGATCCCACAAATAGTAACACAAGTGTAGATAAAAATAAATGTTTCATAGTCGTAAATTTTAAATGTATATTTTTTAAATTTATATGCATAAACCATGCCATCAGAATTCTCTTATATGATTAATGTGTAATTAAGTGCTTTCTAATCAATAAATCTTTCGTTTGGGTTGTTGGATATTCAGATTATAACCTAAGCTCATTGTCAGAATAAAAAAAAGGTATGGGTGGAACATTTTTTAGCGCAAATCGTTTCTTAAGTTAGGTTAAGTATCCTTTAAACTGTTTGACGTAAATTTGTTTGGTACACGACAAATGAACCTTGAGTACTAAAAAAGAAAGAATCGGTTATTTCTTAGAAATCAAAACAAAACCTGAAAAATTAGGTAGGTAAACTGCTTCCTTTTTATTTTCCGTAAGATTAAGCGAGATGCTTTGCACACGAATCTCAACGTCATAATTTTTATTGCCAGCTTGTAATGTCATCCATTTTGCCGGAACAATGGCATTATTATCATCCGTGTAGGTTATTTCACCATTTTTAGTTGTATTTCTTGAGTACTCATACCGTTTTATAACTTCTCTTTGAAAAATATTCATATCAAAAAGAACACTATCGGTTTCGCCAATCTTTATAACCAGGGATTGATTATTTTTGGTAAAGGTTTCAATTTTTCCAATCGGAGATTTGAATTCTTCTATAAGATTACCGTGTTCAATCCAAAAGGCATACTGAAAGCCTGTAGTTGAAATTCCTTTTTCCTGGTTTACAAAGTTAATATATCGAATGCTACCAGAATAGGTAGTTGGATCAATCGCTAATAAAGAAAATGCAGTATCTCTTAAATGGCTTTTTAGAAAGTATGTGTTTTTTCGAAGAGAATCATTTGCCAGTATTTGATGCTGGATTTTACTTAGATTTTTATTGGTAAATTCTTGTAGGGAAGGCAAGCCATGGTAATCAACAAGATAGTTGACGATAGATGCTTTTTCCGACTGTGCTAGCTGATCATTCTTGGGCATGTATATGCGAAGGCGTGCCTGCTGTGATTTTTTTGACAGATTAGCCGCACTTTGAGGCCCATAAGTTGCGAGAATGATTAATATAAATAGGCTAATTGGGATTAATTGGATTCTTGGTGATTTATTGCTAATAAAGTAAATTGTAATTCCCGAAAGCCAGATCGCTAAAAGTATAATAAAATAGCGCAGCTCGGTTAATCCATAGTCAGCTGTACGAACCCAAATAGCAACGAAGAGTAGAACAAGTAAAGGTATCATTAACCAGAAAAAAAGCTTGGAAAATTGCCGCATCCATTCATTTCCAGACTCCTTGCTGATTGGATAAATAAGAAGATAAGAAAGTATTCCAAAAACAGCATATCCTAAAATCAGGATAGAAACCATACCATCTGGTAGCTGTGCGTTAACTGCTATTTTTAATTCATAAACTACTAAAATTGCAAAGTAGATGGTTAAAAGAGGTATTAAAACGTATTGGGTAAAAATTTTTAATACTTTCGGATAGCTGTTGTTGAGGTTAGAATCAGCAAACCTAGATTCATCAGTATTTATATAAGGGTCTTTTATGTTATCCGGAACTCCAGCTAAAAAAAAGATACTGTTGAAACCGACAGCCAGCATTATAAAAAGTTTAAAGTAGCTATCACCTTGAATCTGGTATTTAAATAAAACATCAATTGTTAAAAGCGCAACAGCTAGGCCGGCAAAGAGCACCATAGAAAATACAACGGCTGTAATGAAGCGCAGGAAGAGGGTCTTATTAAAATGCCAGAATTCGAGGACGTTAGCCGGGGAAGTGTAAACACTAAAGGAAACCAATAAGTGTCCTGCGAGAATAAACAAGAATAAACGAAGTAAATCTGCCTTAAAGAATTCGGGAGAAAGGAAAAAAAATAAAAGCGCACAAAAAAGTACAGTGATTAGTTGTAAAGCAAAATTTTTGGCCGCATTCCACCTATTGTATTCCGCATAAAGATTAGATGCAAGGCTTAATGTAAATGCGAGATTACACAAAGCAATTAGTTTATAAAACTGATCGACATTTTGCGTAGTTGAATTGTCGCTTATCCAAATCCATAGCGACATGGCTAAAAGTGCAATCACAGATTGCAAAGGAAAGCGAAAAAGCACATTCCTGAACTGTTGCCATAAACTAAATAGAGATGGAAGCCTAATCATAATTTAACTTTTGTAAATGTGAATTTAGTTCATTTTATTTATCTTTGGCAAAAAACATTAAACGCCGTTTGCAGCGGTATCAATGATATTATGAAAATAACGTACCAAACATTGCTGTACTATTGCTACAGCTCCATTGAAAACGCGGAAGAATTTGCCGCAGAACATCTAGAATTTTGTAAATCGTTAAATCTTGTCGGACGAATTATAGTCGCTGACGAGGGCCTGAACGGAACTGTTTCCGGCACGAAAGAGGCATGTGAAAAGTACATGGATGTAATTCATGGCGATGAACGCTTTGCTAAAACCGATTTCAAAGTTGATGATGTAGATGAACCATCTTTTATTAAAATGCATTGTCGCTATAAATCGGAAATTGTTCATTCCGGATTGCGCGACCCAAAAGTAATCAATCCCAATCAACAAACTGGTGTTCACTTGGCTCCAAAAGAATTTTTGGAAATGAAAGACCGCGAAGATGTTGTCATTTTGGACGTTCGTTCTAATTATGAGCATAACCTTGGCCGCTTTAAAAATGCAGTTACATTAGATATTGAAAACTTTAGGGATTTTCCAGCTAAGATCAACGAACTCGCTAAGTTTAAGAATAAAAAAATACTTACCTACTGCACAGGTGGTATTAAATGTGAAAAGGCTTCTGCTTTATTACTGAAAGAGGGTTTTTCAGAAGTTTATCAATTGCATGGTGGTATTATAAAATATGGCAAAGAAGTGAATGGAAAAGACTTTGAAGGTCAATGCTACGTATTTGATAACCGGGTTGCCGTTGATGTCAATAAGGTGAACCCTACAGTCATTGCTACGTGTCGAAATTGTGGAATACAAACAAATAAAATGATCAATTGTGCCAACCCTGAGTGCAATGAGCATTTTACACAATGTGATGCATGCGGAGAAAAGTTAGAAGGATGTTGTTCAACAGAATGCCAGTCTCATCCGCTTAAAAGAGTTTATGATGGTACAGGTTATTATGTAAAAGTTCCACAGCCAGTTAATGTAGCTAAAAGAATTCTTCAGGAACCTTAATTTAAGCGTATAAAAAATAAAAGGAATAGATATTTAGTGCGTTTTTTGTAAATTTAAAAATGCGAAATATTTATAGCCTTTTATTCCTCCTTGTCAGTCCTTTTTTTGGCTATGGCCAAAAAGCTGATAGCCTGCACAATGCTTCCTTAGTTATTGACACACACAATGACGTGTTGATTTCATCTATCATGGAAGGGAAAGATATTACAAAGAATGTTTCGGGAGGGCATACTGATATTCCCCGGCTTTTTAAAGGTGGTGTAAATGGTCAATTCTTTTCCGTTTGGTGTGGGCCAGAATATGGAAAAGGAAAGGCTTTTGCATACGCCAATCGTCAGATTGATTCTTTAATGTCAATCATCCATCATAACCCTAATGAAATGATGTTAGCTACCTCAAAGGCTGATATCATAAAGGCAGCCGAACAACGTAAAATCGCAGCGTTCATCGGTGTTGAAGGTGGACACATGATCGAGGATAATCTCATTTATCTGGATAGCCTTTACAAGAGAGGAGTGCGTTATTTGACATTGACATGGAATAATAGCACAAAATGGGCTACATCGGCGTCGGATGAGAATAATCCGAAATTAAAATTAAAACATAAAGGTTTAAGTGAATTCGGTAAGGAGCTTGTTCATCACATGAATGAGTTGGGAATGATGGTTGACTTGTCGCATGTTGGTCGGCAAACATTTTTTGATGCAATTGAAGCCAGTTCCAAACCAATTATTGTTTCTCATAGCAATGCATACACCATAGCACCTGTTTCAAGGAATTTAAAGGATGATCAAATCAGAGCAGTGGCCAAGAACGGGGGTGTAATTTGTGTTAACTTTTATTCTGCATTTTTAGATGAAAATTTTAATAAAAAACGTGATCAATTGTTTTTCTCTACGGTTCCCAAAAATCAGCAGAAAGGCGTAAAAGGCGATAATCGCTTTTACAAATTATCTGCCGAGGCAAAGGAGCAGTTACGCCCGCCACTTTCTAAGGTCATTGATAATATTGATTACATCGTAAATCTTATTGGCATTGACTACGTAGGCATAGGTGGGGATTTTGATGGGGTTGAATCAACAGCTAAAGGTTTAGACGATGTTTCAAGTTATCCAGCTATTACGAAGGCTCTGATTGAAAGAGGTTATAATGAAAAGAATATACAAAAAATACTAGGGGCTAACGTATTAAGAGTACTGGAAGCGCAATAGTATTTTTTATTTCTATGCCATGTTGTGATAGACGGCCTGTACATCGTCGTCTTCTTCAATTTTATCAATTAGTTTTAGAACATCAGCAGCGTCTTCTTCAGATACTTCTGTGGTAGAAAGCGTAATACGCTCTAGTTTCGCGATAACCTCCAGGCCTTTTGATTCTAAAAGCTTTTGCATATTACCAAAATCTTCAAAAGAGGTTTGAATTACAACAATATCGTTCCCTTCTTCGTCATCTTCAATATACAGCTCTTCTAAACCTCCATCAATTAATTCCAGTTCCAATTCTTCTAAATCCAGTTCTTCAGTGGCTTTAAAGCGAAACATCGATTTGCGTTGAAAAATAAAATCTAACGAACCAGTTTTTCCTAATGAACCACCAGCTTTTGTGAAGTAACTGCGTACATTGGCAACAGTTCGGTTAATATTATCAGTTGCAGTTTCAATCAAAACTGCAACCCCATGAGGACCGTATCCTTCATAGATATGTTCTTCATAGCTGTTCGAGTCTTTTTCTGAAGCTCTTTTGATTGCGGCCTCAATTCGGTCTTTGGGCATATTTACAGCCTTCGCATTCTGGATGGCTGTACGTAGGCGGGAATTTGTTTCAGGATGTGGGCCAGCATCCTTTACTGCCATTACAATTTCTTTCCCTAAACGGGTAAACTGCACTGCCATCTTTGCCCAGCGCTTAAATTTTCTTTCTTTTCTAAACTCGAATGCTCTTCCCATGGCGATAAAGTTAATATTTTATTGAATCTTTTTTATATTCGTTAGCATCTCTTTGGTCATTTCCGAAAGATCGTATTGCGGCTTCCAGTTCCAGTCTTCTTGTGCATACTGATCGTCTATTGAGCTCGGCCAGCTATCTGCAATAGCCTGACGAGAATCTTCTTCGGAATAGCTGAGTTCAAAATCAGGAATATGTTTCTGTATTTCTTTGCCCAACTCCGCTGGGGTGAAACTTAAACCGGTTAGATTATAGCTGGAGCGTATTCGAAGGTTTTCAGCAGGTGCGTCCATCAGTTGCAGAGTGCCTCGGATAGCATCATCAATGTAAAGCATCGGCAATTTGGTGTCAGCAGTTAAAAAACTTTCGTAGTTTCCTGTTTTCAATGCCTCATGAAATATATGTATTGCATAATCGGTTGTGCCACCACCAGGAGCTGCTTTCCAGCTAATTAAACCAGGATAGCGTACACTTCTAACATCAAGCCCATGTTTTAAAAAATAGTATTCGCACCAGCGTTCACCTGCTAGTTTGCTAAATCCGTAAACTGTATTGGGATCCATTGTGCAGTATTGGGGTGTATGCTCCTTCGGCGAATGGGGACCGAAAACAGCAATAGAGCTCGGCCAGAAAACTTTGGATACTTTATATTCTACCGCTAAATCAAGTACATATAGAAGCCCATCCATATTTAACTTCCAGGCTTTTTTTGGAAATTGTTCTCCCGTAGCAGATAACAATGCAGCAAGCAGGTATACTTGGGTCGGCCGGTGTTGTTTGAATAGATTATTGAGTGCTTCTTTGTCCAGTACATCCACTATTTTAAAATTTCCGTCAGGTGTCTGATCATTTGGAGTTCGAATATCTGTGGTTAAGACACTATCATCGCCATATTTTAAACGGAGAGCGGCAGCTAGCTCAATTCCAATTTGGCCATTGGAACCGAGAATTATAATACTTTCTTTCATTGCCGCAAATATATGCTTTTTGAAAATAAAATCGCGACCGCATTAGATTTTGCTTGCTAAGACACAGCTTTCTTTATATTTCTTAAAATTTCCTTCAGCGTCATAAATTTCAATAGATAAAAGATAAACTCCTACAGGAAGTAATTCCTTTTTATCATCTTCTCCATTCCAAAAGATACGATCTTTTGTTCCAAGCCGGTGGTTGGTTACAAGATTGCGAATTTTTTTCCCTTCGCTATTGAATATAAAAATATTAGCCATTTTACCACCTTGATTGAAATTGAAACTAATTTCCAATTGCTCTTCCCTATCAGGATTGAAAATCTTTGAACTTAGAAAAATCGTTTGTGTTACTTTTTCTTTGTTTTCTAACTGCGAATTTTGATAACCAGGAGTTGCATAGCCCGCAGTTGCTGCTGCCGATATAAAGTTTCCGGTTGAATTTGTTGGCTTACTGAAGCTTACACGCTCCAGCGAAACGCCTTTAGGATCTTTGATAAATACATCATGTAGACCAGCAGTATAATAGAGGCTGTCAATTGGTTTTTCATCGCTAAATAAAATCACTGCACCTTGTGAGTTTGTAAGTGTTGGAAATGATGCCATAGTATGGAGAGCCGTTTTGTCCGGGACGGAATAATGAGCCTGCACTATTTCTGAATCTAAGCTGAGAAGTTTATAAGTAAAAGGATAGATGAAAACAGTGGAACTGCTGATTGAATGTAGTTTGCTTCTTTTACCAGTTGAATTCATGGTCGCAAGTTGCAGGGAATTGAGATCAATTAGTCTGGTTGAATTATTATAGATCTCAACAAATTCAACACCTCCTTTTTGAGGGTCAGGAAGAATTTCACTGATAAGGATATCAGAAATCTCCAGGTCTCCATCGTCGACATCGGTATCCGGATTAATAATGGCCGTATTTTTACAACTCCAAAAAGTAAGGGAAAACACGATGAGCAGTAATACTTTCTTCATATCGGAATTACTCAAAAATCAGATTATTTTTAATCTAAAATGAGTATTCATAATCAAGATTGAAGAAAATATTAAAATTAGCTAATTTCAATAGTCCCGTCAAAAACGAATTTTGCCGGACCTTCCAGAAAAATATTGGAAAATAATTTATTGTCGGATTGAAAACGAATCATAAGATTACCACCAAGTGCGCGAATAGGGGTATGAATTTCACCTGTTTGTTGATTGTGTTTTGCCATAGCCAATGCAACTGCAGTAACTCCCGTGCCGCAGGCAAGGGTTTCGTCTTCTACTCCCCGTTCAAAAGTGCGAACAAAATAGCCCTGATTTTCTGGCATGGCAAAGTTAACATTAATCCCTTCTTCCCGATAGGTGTCATTATTGCGAATTAGGGCGCCTTCATAACTTACATTTAATTTTTCCAGATCAGATACGATCTTAACATAATGTGGAGATCCCGTATTAAGAATATAAGCATCTTCGTCAAGATCAATATGATCGACATCTTGCATCTTTAAAGAAACCCAATCACCTAAATCATTGATGGTAGCACTATGCATGCCATCAACAGCTGAAAAATTGGTTGAAGAATTGATCACTCCTGATTTCTTAGCAAAAGCAACCATGCATCTTCCACCATTTCCGCACATACTGCCAAGGTTTCCATCAGCATTATAGTAAACCATTTCAAAGTCAGCAATATCTGAGTTCTGCAACAGCATAAATCCATCGGCACCGATCCCGAATCTTCGATCACAAAGTTTCGCAATTTTCTGAGGGTTCGTTTCAGTAAATTGCATTTCCCGGTTGTCGATTATTATAAAATCATTTCCGGCACCTTGATACTTGAAGAATTTAAGTGAACTCATAGTTTTTATCATTAACAAAGTCAAAAATAAAATAAATAATTGACATGAGATTCATTATATAAATTGTCATAATAACCTCTTTAACATATTTTAACAGAAATGCGAAGCTTTCCGTTTGCATTAAGGAGCCGTAGGTGGTAAATTTGTATCTGTTCAAAATGGTCACTCATTTGGACAATTTATTTAAACAAAAATACTTGAATATTATGAATATGAAAAAAATCGGATTTACATTTTTAATCGCCATGTTAGGAGGGCTCCTTGCAATTGGCGGTTATAAATTATTTGAAAACAAGCAAGCGGAAAATATGACTTTTGAAGAAAGTCAGAAAGTGTATTTCGCAAATAATCCTTTAAAAATAAATTCTTCAACGGGAAACCCTGACTTTACGCAAGCAAGTGCAGCAGTTGCGCCAGCAGTAGTTCATATTGTAACTACTTATGAGCCGAAAGCCAGCTCTCGCGGTCAAGGACAGCAGAGCCCTTTCGATATGTTTGAAGAATTCTTTGGTACTCCAAGAGGTCGTCAACGACCAAGTCAGCCAAGCCGTGCTTCAGGTTCGGGAGTGATTATTTCTCCGGACGGATACATCGTGACGAATAACCACGTTGTAGAGGATGCCACGAAAATTGAGGTTAAGTTGACGGATAGGCGTGTTTTAGAGGCTAAATTGATTGGTAGGGATCCTAATACCGACCTGGCTTTATTGAAAGTAACTTCCTCTTCACCCCTGCCGATCGTTAAATTAGGTGATTCGGATGCTGTCAATATAGGCGAATGGGTGTTAGCAGTTGGCTATCCCTTAGGGTTGGAATCAACAGTAACAGCCGGTATTGTAAGTGCAAAAGGGCGTGCCTTAAATTTATTGGGTCAAGCAGAGCGCGAACAACAGTATTATGAAAACCCTGATGAAGTTCCTGTAAGTGCTGCTATTGAATCATTTATCCAAACTGATGCGGTTATTAATAAAGGAAATAGTGGGGGAGCATTGGTAAACGCAAATGGTGAATTAATCGGAATCAATTCTGCAATTATGTCTCCTAGTGGTTTTTATGCCGGATACGGTTTTGCTATCCCTGTAAACCTAGTTAAGAAAATTGCGGACGACTTTAAAGAATTTGGAGAAGTAAAACGCGGATTTATAGGAATCACTTTTAATGAGCTTAATCCGGAAATTGCAAAGGAATTAAAAGTCACTGAAACCAATGGATTGTATGTACAAGATGTGGTATCTGGTGGCGGTGCAGAGAAAGCCGGGATTAAAAAGGGCGATGTTATTACCCAAATTGACGGTAGAGCAATAACTTCTTCTTCAGTTTTACAAGAGCGGGTTGGACGTATGAGCCCTGGCGATAAAGTTCAACTAACTTATAGAAGAGATGGTAAGGAACGTAAAACAACGATTACTTTGCAAGATGCAAAATCAACATCGAAAGCAAATTCAGATTCAGCAAATAAGAGTACAACGCAACTCTATAATGATCTTGGAGCAGGGTTTAAAGCCTTGAGCCCCGCCCAGAAAAAAGAGTTAGGAATTAATTCCGGAATGGTAATTTCCGAAGTTCGAAAAGGGGGTTTATTTGATCAATATGGAGTTCCACGTGGATTGATTATTACTAATATCAATGGAATGGGAATTAACAACGTTGACGAAATAGAAAAAGCCCTAGGGAAGTCTTCTACAATGATTAATATAAAAGGTTTTGCTCCTGACGGTGGACGTATGGAGTTAACTTTCCCGACGAAATAAATTTTAACTTGTTTGTATGTTGTTAAGTCGTGCCAGCAAAGGCACGACTTTTTTTGTTGGTTTAGATTAGAATTGTTCTAAATTGATTTATTTTTGACAAAACTTTAGCTAATTGGAATCAAATAGATAATTTTGCTTACCATAATTAAAAACAAGCCATAAAATGAGTCGTTTCAATCATTTATTTTCTTCCACGATTGGGAAGAAGCTAATCATGAGTTTGACAGGAATATTCTTAAGCCTATTCTTAGTAGTCCATCTGATTGGCAATCTGCAATTATTTAAAAGTGACGGAGGTCTAGCATTTAATGAATATGCATACTTCATGACTCATTTTGCACCCATCAAGGTTGTTTCTTATTTGTTGTATGCGTCTATTGTTCTGCATGCACTGTACGCTTTGATCATTACTTATCGTAACAGGAAAGCAAGACCGATAGCTTATGCATCTTATAATGGTGCTGCGAATAGTAAGTGGAATTCCCGGAATATGGGTATATTAGGTACTGTAATTTTGATTTTTATCGCGACACACATGAGCAACTTTTGGTATACATACCATTGGGGAGAGATTCCTCATGTAGAATATAGTACTAACATCCAAAATGGAGAAACTTCCTATCGTGAAATTCCCGCTTCAGAGTTCTCTGAATATGTAAACTATATTGAAGATGGGAATGAAATTCTTATTGCTAAGGATTTATATAAACAAGTGAATTTTGCATTTCAGAGTTGGTATTTAGTAGCATTTTATGTACTCGCCATGCTTGCTTTAGGTTTTCACCTGGCACATGGGTTTAAGTCAGCATTTAAAACTCTAGGGTTTGATCATAATCGCTATGCACCACTTATTAAAGGAATAGGTTTTTGGATATTCGGTATATTAATACCTTTAGCATTTGCTGCTATGCCTTTATATTCCTTCTTTGTTATTAATAGTTAGCATCAATACGCTGAAAATAAAACATTAAAAATGATTTTAGATTCCAAAGTACCCGAAGGTCCGTTAGCTGAAAAATGGACGAAACATAAGTTTAATCTGAAGTTGGTTAATCCATCGAATAAACGAAAATATACAATCATTGTTGTCGGAACCGGATTAGCAGGGGCGTCTGCAGCAGCTTCTTTAGCTGAGTTGGGTTATAACGTTAAAACTTTCTGCTATCAGGATAGTCCTCGCAGAGCTCACTCTATTGCAGCGCAGGGAGGTATCAATGCTTCAAAAAACTATCCAAATGATGGTGATAGCGTCTACCGCTTATTTTATGATACAATTAAAGGAGGAGACTACCGTTCAAGAGAGGGCAACACTTACCGCTTAGCAGAAGTTTCAGCGAATATAATTGACCAGTGTGTGGCACAAGGTGTCCCTTTTGCCCGGGAATATGGTGGATTATTGGATAATCGTTCTTTTGGTGGAGCGCAGGTATCCAGAACTTTTTACGCAAGAGGTCAAACTGGCCAGCAACTACTTCTGGGAGCCTATTCTGCTTTAAACCGTCAGATTAAGAAAGGAACAGTGGAAGCTTTCACACGACATGAAATGCTTGACTTAGTTACAATTGATGGTCAGGCACGTGGTATTATAACACGTGATCTAGTTAGTGGTGCCATTGAATCTCATGCTGCTCATGCTGTATTATTGTGTACAGGAGGTTACGGAAACGTGTTTTTCCTATCGACCAATGCAATGGGTTGCAATGTTACAGCAGCATGGAGAGCGCACAAACGCGGTGCTTTCTTTGCAAATCCATGTTATACACAAATTCACCCTACTTGCATTCCGGTTACAGGGGATCACCAGTCAAAGCTGACATTAATGTCAGAGTCCTTAAGAAATGACGGACGTGTCTGGGTTCCTAAGACTGTTGAAATGGCACAGCGTCTACGTAAGGGTGAAATTAAGGTAAATGATATTAAAGAAGAGGATAGAGATTATTACTTGGAACGTAAATATCCTTCTTTTGGTAACTTAGTCCCTCGTGATGTTGCTTCCAGAAATGCAAAGGAAATGGTGGATGAAGGCAGAGGGGTTGGTAAATCAGGAGTAGCTGTATATCTGGATTTTAAAGAAGCTATTGAGCGACTGGGAGAAGATGCAGTTCGTGCTAAATATGGAAATCTATTTGATATGTATTTACAGATTACCGATGAGAATCCATATAAACAACCGATGCGAATCTATCCGGCAGTTCACTATACTATGGGCGGGTTATGGGTTGACTATAACTTAATGACGACTGTTCCGGGCTTATATGCTTTAGGAGAATGTAATTTTTCTGATCACGGTGCAAATCGGTTGGGCGCATCTGCTCTAATGCAGGGCTTGGCTGATGGTTATTTTGTGATCCCTTATACAGTAGGAGATTACTTAGCAGGTTTAGGTTTTGATCCGGTAGACAGTAAGCACCCGAACTTTGAAAAAACGCGTTCCGAAGTGGAACAGAAAATTAATACCTTATTAAGCCTCAAAGGTAAACAGACCGTTGATGATGTTCACAAAAAACTTGGCCATGTATTATGGGAATACTGCGGTATGGCCCGTTCTGCAGAAGGTTTGTCCAAGGCGAAGGGAATGATTCAAGATCTAAGAAAGGAATTCTGGGAAGATGTCACAGTGTTGGGTGAAAACGAAGAGTTGAATCAATCACTTGAAAAAGCAGGACGAGTTGCCGATTTCCTTGAACTTGCAGAACTAATGGTTGATGACGCCTTAAACAGGAGCGAATCGTGTGGCGGTCACTTCCGTGTTGAGAGCCAAACTGAAGAGGGCGAAGCAAAACGTAAGGATGATGAATTTTCCTATGTTGCTGCATGGCAATATCATGAAAATGGTCCGGAAGAACTGCATAAAGAGGAGTTGAATTTTGAAAACGTTGCATTGACTCAACGTAGTTATAAATAGATGAAGAATCTCAAATCTATAAGAAAATGAGTGGAAATATGAATTTAACGCTTAAAGTTTGGCGTCAAAAAAACGAAAATACTCGTGGTAAGTTCCATACTTATGAAGCTAAGGATATATCAGAAGACATGTCTTTTCTTGAAATGCTTGATGTAGTAAATGATGAGCTAACTCGCAAAGGAGAGGACCCTATATATTTTGATCATGATTGTCGTGAAGGTATTTGCGGAATGTGCTCTTTACATATAAATGGTCGACCGCACGGTCCCAAAGAATTAATAACTACATGCCAGCTTCACATGCGAAGCTTTCATGATGGTCAAACAATTGTTATTGAACCATGGCGTGCTGCGGCTTTTCCTGTGTTAAAGGATTTAGCTGTCGACCGAAGTGCTTTTGAGCGTATTCAGCAAGCTGGAGGCTACGTTTCAGTAAATACAGGAGGTGTTCCAGATGCAAATATCATCCCGATTCCTAAGATTAAATCAGATGAAGCATTTAATTCAGCAACCTGTATTGGATGTGGTGCCTGCGTTGCAGCATGTAAGAACTCATCTGCGATGCTATTCGTAGGAGCTAAAGTTTCTCAATTCGCACTATTGCCGCAAGGACAGGCTGAACGTGTTGAAAGAGCACAAGCCATGGTAGATCAAATGGATAAAGAAGGATTTGGCTCTTGTACCCTTACAGGCGCTTGTGAGGCTGAATGTCCAGTAGGAATTAAGCTGACAAATATCACTCGCTTGAATAGAGAATATTTAAGTGCGAAAATTATCAAACAAGAAGAAATTCATTAAGTAAGAAATTATTCTTCATAAAAGAGGGCTGACCATTACACTATGATCAGCCCTCTTTTAATAAATAAGCTTTTGGCTATTTAGAATAGGCTGCTTATTACTTGTATAATATTAAAGTTTGGTATTCGGATAAAGGAAGCATGCAAAGTTGTATCATTTTCAATCACATTTGAATCGGAGTGAACTAAGAGAATGGCGAGAGCAATAAATATTGGAATTAAAAGTAGCAGATAAGGTGAAATATTCAAAATTAGTCTTTTCATGGCATTTCTTGGTTTTCTTTCCTGAATTGAATTTACAAAGTAACAATAACAAATTGGTAATCTGAAATTTTATTATGCCTTTTTATCAACTACTTAGGCTCTTTCTTCCCAGATTTTTGCAATCATTATAATTGTCAAAACGGCTTTTTGCATATCCTGTACTGAAACCCATTCCTGTTTCCCATGAAAAGCATGTTCTCCAGCAAAAATATTTGGACAGGGTAAGCCCATAAACGATAGTCTGGAACCATCCGTGCCACCTCGAATGCTACGGAGTATGGGCTCAATCTCCAATCTTCGCATAGCTTCTATTCCGATCTCTGTAACCTCTGGATATTCTTTAAGAACATTTTTCATATTTCGATATTGTTCCTTTGCAATAAATTTATAAGCGCATCCTAAATGCTTAGAAATAACCTTTTTAGTTATTTTTTCTAACTCTAATTCGTGGTCTCTTAATTTGTCGTCATTAAAATCCCGAACAATAAATTGGATCATAGCTTCCTCTACTGTTCCTTGTATAGCAACTGGATGCAAAAAGCCTTCTCGTGCAGATGTTGTTTCAGGAGATAGCCGATCTTTCGGTAGTGCTTCTAATAGCTCTGCAGCTACTTTCACTGCATTGATCATGGTTCCTTTGGCAAAGCCTGGATGAACACTGATGCCCTGTATTACGATGGTGACAGCATCTGCTGAAAAGGTTTCATTTTCAATAGAACCTAAGGTTTCCCCGTCAACAGTATATCCGAAGTCAGCAGCAAGCTTATCCATATCAAGCTGTTCTACTCCTCGACCAACTTCTTCATCCGGAGTAAAGAGAATTCGGATGTCCCCGTGTTTGATTTTCGGATGTTTGATCAAAAGTTCTATTGCATCCATAATCTCTGCAACTCCTGCTTTATTATCTGCACCTAATAGAGTAGTTCCACTAGCAGTAATAATATCATTTCCATGCTGTTTTGAAAGATCAGGGTGTGCGCTTTCTTTCAAAATCTGCGTAGGGTCGTCTGGCAAGATTAAATCCTGACCCTGGTAGTTCTTATGAACTATGGGCTTAACGTTTAATCCGCTGCAATCAGGAGATGTATCCATATGCGCGCAAAAGCAGATTACAGGAACTTTCTTATCCGAATTGGAAGGAAGGGTTGCATATACATATCCATGCTCATCAAGGTGAGCATCAGAAATTCCTATTTCGAGTAATTCCTTTACCAGTATTTTAGCTAAATCTTTCTGTTTTTCCGTTGAAGGAAAGCTATCAGATTCAGGATCAGATTGGGTATCTATTTGAACGTACTGCAGAAAACGTTCAGAGACTTTAAATTCTTCGTTTTTTATTTGGAGACTGTTCATCGTGTAATAATAGGTCACAAAAAACCCACGCTTTTGGCGTGGGTTTCAATTCTTATGAATTTATTGATTCATTTGCGTATTCTTCGTCAACTAAGATCCGGCCACAATGTTCACATACAATGATTTTCTTGCGTTGGCGGATATCAA
>Ga0160433_100451_pt1 | contig 20808 bp, 20 predicted proteins | sample HID1972K_E0MG_FD_108235 | JGI IMG/M metagenome (GOLD analysis project Ga0160433, IMG submission 108235) | Enriched pill bug-associated microbial communities from UW Madison campus, WI, USA - HID1972K_E0 MG | ecosystem: Host-associated > Arthropoda: Insects > Digestive system > Unclassified ...
CCTCTTCGTAGCTTGGCTGCAAGCGAACGAAGGGATTTTCTGACAGCGCACTTGCAGAGCATTTCCAGGGAACGAAGAAGGGACCATCTGAGGCAAAGAAACGTCCACCTGGCACTAGAATGAAGGCGGCCGTCATCTTGCCATCCCCTCTGAAGCGATTAGCATGAGCCGGAGAAGAATGCGGCGCAGCATTCCAGTCTTATGAGGCAGGAGGCGTTCCGATGAGGGGGAGAGGTATAGCGTTCTCAAGAGCCGGGGGGACCGTGCGTTATCTTGAGAAGGCAGGACGATGAGGGAGGTATGGAAGTCCTCCCTTCCCGCTCGCGCCGTTCCGGCCCCTATCTTGCGCGCCGCGCTGCCTGGATCGGGCGTCTGCCATCACGATACCTGCGAGACGCGTGGCGATCCGTTGACCGGCCACATCGTCACTGCCCTGCTCGGGCCTATTCGTATCTGCAGCATCAAGGCGGCCCCGCATATCAAGCAGCGGCTCCATCCGCTCGACTGCTATACTGCGGCGCCGTTCATCAAGATTGTCTTTCAGCGGCGTGGCGTCGCCTATCTCCAGCAAGGGGACCGGCGCACGATCATCGATGACGGTCGATGGTCGGTCTACGATGCCTCTCGTCCTTATGCGGTGCAGAATGTCGAGGAGCTGCAACAGTTCGCCATCCTCATTCCGCGCGACATCAAGTCCCCGGAAATTGAGCTCGGCATCAATCTCGTTCCCGAATCCTCCATGCCTCTAGGTGGGATGAGTCGCGTGCTGTTCAGCACAGCCGTAGCCGCGCTGGAGGCTGCCGACGGCATGGATGAGGCAATGCGGGAATCTCTGGGCCACAGCGTTTTGGAGTTGGCGAAGCTGGCTCTTGTCGATCAGCTCGGCGGTGCCAGCCGCATTTCCATGCGCGAAACCTTCCGCGAGAAAGTGAAGCGCTATGTGTTGCACAATCTGGCCGACAACGAGCTGAGCGTCGCGTCGATCGCCGATGCCCTCCAATGCTCGAAGCGCTACTTGCACAAGGGTTTCGCGCAGTCGGGGGAGACGCTGAGCCAGTTCATCTGGTCCGTGCGGCTGGAAAAGGCACGACGCGATCTTTCCAGCGATAGGCTTGCCAACCGCTCCATTACCGAAATTGCGTTCAACTGGGGGTTCATAAACTCTGCCCATTTCAGCCGGCGTTTCCATGAGCGCTATGGCATCTCACCCCGTACATACCGGAGGCTGACAATGGAGCCGGGATGCGCCGCATATGATGATGAGGTCGCGGTCGTTCAAAGAACAAGAAGCGGATAATTATCCCAAAATATCAAGTCCCGGTCGGCGCCGGTGCGGGTGTCGCAGAGCCGTCCGGCCGCTCCGGAACACCGATATTGCCTCGCCGCCTCCTCTAATCCTTCGGCGACGTCAGGCCGGCGCGCATCCGCGCTTCACCTTCGGCCGTGAGCGTGAAGGGGCGGGCATAGGACCGATCGCTGGGATCGCGCGTGCCGTGAAGCACCTTGGGGGGCAGGCCGCTCGTGGGGGTGGTGACGGTGAAGTCCATCACCGCCTCGCGATGCGCAATGGCCCAGCGGCCTTCGAACCGCTCGAACCGGTCGATATAGCGGGCACCGCCCAGCGTGACCGTTTCCTCGCCTTCCGGCAGCGACGTTGTAATCACGTAGCTTTCGCAATGCGCCACATCGCCGTCGATCTCGATGGTGAAGTTGGAGATGTGGTGCGAGGTATGGCGGAGCGTGCGCAGATAGGCGAGCAGCCAGTCGACCCGCGCTTCCGGGCCACCGGTGAAGGCGCCCCGGTCGTCCGTGGCGTGCGGATGATAGGCGCTCAGCAACAGCTCGCGGTCCAGCCGGTCGGCGCCGCGCGTGTAGCGGTTCATGCAATCGAGGATGTCCGCGCGATCTTTAAGGTAGCGCACATCGGCGGCAAGGGTGGCAATATCGATCTCGCTCATGGCTTTTCTCCGAGCAGGATGACGGGCGGCGGTGGTACGAAATGGCGCCGGGCGAGGATGATGGCGATCATTGAGATGCCCACCGGAATGACAAGCCCGAGCAGCGTAAAGCGCGGCGCGATATTGGCAGCGAGCGCGGCACCCCCCGCAAAAGGCGCGGCAACTGCGCCAATGCGGCTGACCGCACTCATCCAGCCCGCGCTCGTCGCCCTCAGATCGAGCGGATAGAGCACGATGGCAATCGCCATCCAAACCGCCTGGACGCCCGAAGTACCAGCACCAACAAGGAGAAGCAGCATCTGCCAGCTTCCGACCGAGCCCGGAAGCAGCCCGATTGCGACCAAGGCCAGCGCCGCGCAGCCATAGCCGCAAAGCAGCGCCTGCAGCAGCTTGCGACGATCGATCGCCCAGGCCATCAGCAGGCTTCCGAAAATGCCCCCCAACTGGACGGCGGCCGTGCCACGCAGTGCATCCTGCGTTGACCAGTCGGCTTCCAGCAACATTGTCGGAAGCCAGCTCATCATGAGATAGAGCGAGAAGGCGCCACTGCCTACCGAAAGCCAGATGACCAGCGTTCGCACGCGGTGCGCGGGCATGAGCAGCCCCATCACGGAACCCCGCTCCGCCTTTTCGCCGACCGCGATAGTAAGCGTAGCTGGGTCGAGCGTGGGCGCGAGCCCGCGCGCAATGTGCGGGATACGGCGGTCGTTGGGCCGCTGCGCCAGCAGCCATTTGAGCGATTCTGCGCCGAGCACCGCCACTATCGCCGCCACGGCGACAGGTGCGAAACCGCCAATGTAGAAGATGCCGCGCCAGGTGAACGCCTCGATCACTGCCGGAGCAGTCATCGCGGCAGTGAATGCCCCGAGCGGGACGAAGCATGTCAGCACGGTCATGATGAGGAAGCGCCATCTGGCGGGCGCATATTCGCCTGAGAGAGCCGCCGCGTTCACACCCGCGATACCAAGACCGATGCCGGTGAACAGCCGGCAGAAGGCGATCCACTGTGTATATGGCATGAGCAGCGCACCCAGCGTGCTGATGGCGATGAGCATCATGGCGGCGATCAACATAGGCTTGCGACCAATGCGGTCGCCAAATGGGGCGAAGACCGCACCGCCGAGCGCCATCCCGACCAGGCTGGCGGAGAGCGCCATGCTGAACTGGCTGGGGTGAATTGCGAACTCAGTAGAGAGATCCGGCACCGCCAGCGCCAGGGCCTGCATGTCATAGCCATCGCAGAAGAGTGCGAGAGCACAGACGATGAATACCCGGACCTGCAACCCCGTGACGAGCGGCCGATCTATCAGCGCATCGACATCGCCCGGCCCGCGCGCGACCCGGACATCCCCGTCCGCAGGGAGCGGGAGCGCTGCCGTCATCTCAGGCGTCGCCTGGCGGCATGGCGCGCATCGGTGCCACGCCGCCCGCCGCCGGGTGAGGTGGCGGCGCGATCTTGCCGGTCACAGGATTGGGATAATGGAAGGGCTCACAATAATAATTGGGGTAGGTCAGGTAGACGACCGTGGGCGCCAGGTCCGGGGGCGGAGGAAAGCTTTCGGGCCTGGTATTGGGTGTCGTCGTCTTGTGCCAGCCCTCCTTGTAGAGTGTGTACATGGTGAAGGGTGCGTGGAGCTTGTCCATCACCCAGACGCCATCGACCTTCTTGTAGTGGTTCTCGTAGAGGCAATCGCCCCAGTTCACCGGCGCCCATGAGCTGCCGCCGATCACGAAGGCGCGCCAGCGGCCCCGCGCGGTCTTGCCGTCGTCGGACACGGTAACGACGCCTTGGAACTGCTGGTGATTGATGATCTGCTCGCGCTGCGGGCCGGTCGGCCCCAGCCCGATGCCCATATATTCAAGCACCCGCTTCTTGCCGAGGAATACGCCGCGTCCGCCGATTTCCAGCGTGCTGTCGTCTACGAAGAGATCGGAAACATCGTTCCACATTCCCTTGTCCACATAGAAGCCATAGCTGCGCTGCAGCTTCTCGCAGGCGCGCTGGTCCTCCACCCGGGTGATGCGCGTGGCGAGCGCTTCGATGCGCTGGGCAAGCTGGTCGGGAGCGTCAGCCGAAAGCTCCGGTAGTACCGCCGTTTCCGGCTGCGCGCCCGTCACGGGATTGGGATAATGATAGGCGGGCAGATAGACATCCGGCAGCGATCCATAGACTTCCGTCGGTGGCGCGTCGGGCGGTAGTGTTTCGCTCGGACCGTCCATCGGCAGATTGCCGAAGACCCAGCCCTCATCATAATCCCACAACACGGTCACGTAGAAATGGAGGCTGGCGATCTTCCAGACGCCATCCTGGTTCACATAGACATTTTCGTAAGTGCCCTCGCCCCAGCTCGCGGCACCGTCCTTGCAGACCTGCATGTCGCTGCGCCAGCGTGCCTTCGCGCTCATGTTGTCCGGCGCGATGGTGATGATCGGCTGGCAGGTATAGTGATTGTTGAGTTCGCCGGTCGCCAGTCTTTCCGGCCCCCGCAGCGCCAGCGCGGCGCAAATGCGCGCGGGGCCATGATAGACGCCGCTCTGGCCCCATTCCCAGGTGCCATCCTCCGCGAAAAGATCTGCCGCGGCACCCCACAGGCCCTTGTCGACATAATAGGCATAGGCCCGTTGCAGCCGCTCGACCGCCTCATGTGAGGCCTGCCGCGCGATGCGCAGCTCCAGGTCAGCGACATGCGTTTCAAGCGCGTCCAGCGTATCGATCGTGCCGATGCTCATCATGCCACCGCCTTTCCGGTCACGGGATGGGTGAAATGGAAGGGCGGCACATGCACGTCCGGATAGGGTCGGTAGACATCGGTCGGCGGCCGGTCGGGCGGAAAATCCGCCAGCGCCGGGCTACGCCAGTCGCCCTCGACGGACTTCAATGTCGCCCAACCGCCCTCATAGGGCGCCACGAAATTGATGTAGAGCCGCATGGAGGCGATCTTCCATACGCCGTCCTCCTTGCGGTAGCGGTTCTCATAGACGCCATCGCCCCATTCGGCGCTTTCGCCATATTGGCCGAACATCGAAAGCTCGTGCCAGCGCCCCTGCGCTGTGTTGCCATCATCGGCAATGGTGATGACTGGCTGGAGCTGGAAGCGCTCATGCAACTGGCCAAAGGGCAGGCCCGGGCCGCTGTTGCCGCCGGTGAGCTTCACGATCATCTCATGGATGCGCTCGCGCCCCACATAGACGCCATCCACGCCCTGCTCATAGCTCGCGTCCTCGCAGAACAGGTCGGTCGCCTCGCGCCAATAGCCCTTGTCCATGTAGAAACCATAGGCCCGCTGCAGCTTGATGATGGCGAGATAATCCTCCCGCCGCAGCGCCTCGTTCTCCATGTGCGTCAGACGCGCTTTCAGCGCTGCGATACGGTCCGCACTCATTCGCCTCTCTCCTCTGCCGTGGCTACCGGCTGTTCTTCTCTTGTAGGAATTTCGCCGATCACGCGGCGATATTTGAACCGCCAGCGCCCATCTTCGCGCACCAACTCGTCTTCATAACGCCCGGCCAGCATCGCCACCGGCCGCCCGTCCTTGCGCGCGAAATAGGTGAGCCGCGATTCGGCGCGGGCACTGTCGCCGTCCACCTCGACCAGCAGGTTGCTCATCAAGTGGAAATTGCTCGTGTTGCGGAAATTCTCCGGCGTTGGCCCCAAGCCTTCGATCAGCATCGCTTCGATCGCTTCAGGCCCAGTGGCGTCGCCCATGCGCCCGCTCCAGCGACCATCGCGCGCGAAAAGAGCGGCATAACCCTTGTGATCACGCAGATCGAGCTGCTGGGCATAGCGGATGATGAGATCGCGAATTTCGCGCTCGTCCTCGAGCGCACGCAGGCGCTGCTCAAGCGAGGCCGGCGCGTCGCCATCCCGCGTTTGTCCGTCATCGCGCATGCTGCCCGACATCCTCCCTCCGATCCATCCGCTCCTTCGGGCTCTTTGATGGCCCTTGCGCGGCGTTCCGCTCAGTCAGTTAATCTGTCTGATTCGGAACAGGTGGAGGATCGCGCATTTGCGTGCCGCGACAAGGCACAGGGACGCAATGAAGCAGGATATGATGGAAATGCCGACGGAGGTAGGAAGCCGGGCGGAAGCAGGGGACAACGAGGCTATGTATCGCTCGGAAAGACAATAGCGGACCTGAACGGATGGCAGCTTACCGGCTTCGATCGCGGAAAAGCCGGAGGAGCCGCCCCGGCAGACCGTAACCCGGCCATGTCTGTCCTGCGGCAATCCGTTTGCGAGCGAAGGACCCGGTAATCGCATGTGCCTGCAATGCCAGAACCGGAGCGTCAGTCCTTACGCCATTTAATCTAGGCAGTCATTCCTCAAACTGGCCTAATATGAACGGACGAAACCGCACCATGAACACACCCGCGAAGGCGCGCCAGCCGCCAACTATGGGGCGTGTCAATCGGAATGGCTGACCATCCACGGTCAAGGGCTGACCGTGCGCGATGCGGTTGCGAACCTGATTGATCGCGTCGAGGGTGGACGTGACCTTTGCGTTCGAGCATTTCTGCCACCTCAGCTCATCAAGCGCGTCGGAAAACCCCAGTCGGAAGAATAGTGAACGGATATTTTCAGGGTTGGGATTACCCCAATTCTTTTTGCAATCTTTCCAATATCGTTCGCGCTCAGCAGCATTGAAATGGTCGAATGTCAGAGGCAGCGCTTCCTTGAAAACATCTTCAACCTTTGTTTGAAGGGCGGCCGAAATCATCGTGGTGGCTGCGCGCAGCAGAGAGGCGCCGACACGCGCGCCGTTCGTAATTGGCGGCGCTCCGGGGTTGCCTCCCGTCACCAGTCGGTGAGCGCGCAACAGTTCATCTACGTCATCTAATGCAGCCATAGCCGTCCGCCTAGCACAGCACGGTTAAGAACCACCATGAATGCGAGAAACCCGAACCGCTGAATATACACCCAAGATCGACCCCCGGCTTGCTGCCACCGTCCGACGTGCCCTGCCAATGGTGGCGGGGCGTGAATGAAAGGACATTTGGAAATGGCCGACATTGTATATCGCAAGCCCGACTGGGAGGTCCTGCTTCGCGAGTTGCCCACGGCGATCGTGTATCTGAGGCAGATGGAAGATAACCTCACTCAGGAGGCGGTGATCCTGCTTCACGCCGGACTGGGCGTTCTCCACCAGAAGCACGCAATGCGCGTCTACGATTTCATTGCTGACGCAATCGAGGACTTGGCGGAAAGGCCTTGGAACGGAGGCCGCTGCCGCACGATCTTGAAGACCTTTTCTTGAGTGTGCAGGCGGAGGCTTCCAGGGCCATAATCCCAGCTAAGTTATTGGAATTATGGTGGGCGCGGCAAGGATTGAACTTGCGACCCCACCCGTGTGAAGGGTGTGCTCTACCACTGAGCTACGCGCCCGCGCGATATCAATCGCGGAGGCGAGCGCTTTGGCGATTGAGGGGCAGCCTGTCAAGCGTCTGCCGCCCGCCCGCACCAGCGGTCGGCGAGGACAAGCGTCAAACAGCAGAAGCCGCCACGATCCCGCGATTTAAACTGGACGCCCGGAGCAGACGCTTCAGGTCATCGCGACCACCCCCGGCGCTCTCTCACCGGGGATGCATCGCGACCTCAGGCCGCCGTCAGAAACGCCTCGGGCGGCAGTTCCATCAGCGCTTCGGCGCCGCCCTCGATCTTGCGGCGCAGCGCGCCGGCCTCGGGCATGATCCGCTCGGCGAAATAGCGCGCCGTCACCAGCTTGGCCTTGAGATAGGCGGCATTGCCTGTGCCGGCGGCGATCTGCTCCTGCGCAGCGCGAGCCATGCGCAGCCACATCATGCCCACCGCCACAATGCCCATGATGTGCATATAGGCATAGGCCGCCGCGCCGGCATTGTTGGGATTGGTCATGGCATTCTGCATCAGCCACATGGTCGCGGCCTGGAGCTGCTGGTTCGCTTTCTCCAGCGCCTCGGCAACGGCAGCGGTTTCCGGCACGGCCTTGCCCGCCGCCACATCCTCGCCGATCATCTTGAAGAACGCCTGGATCGCGCGGCCGCCATTGGCCGGCAGCTTCCGGCCCACAAGGTCCATCGCCTGCACGCCATTGGTGCCCTCGTAGATCATGGCGATGCGCGCATCGCGCACGGCCTGCTCCACGCCCCATTCGCGGATATAGCCATGGCCGCCGAACACCTGCTGCGCCAGCACGGTCACGTCGAAGCCCTTGTCCGTACCATAGCCCTTGATGACCGGGGTGAGCAGCGAGATGAGGTCGTCCGCCGCCTGCCGCTCTTCCTCCGTGGAGGCATGCTTGACGAGGTCGACCTGCAAGGCGCCCCAGAGCACCAGCGCGCGCAGCCCTTCGGTGAGCGCCTTGCCCTCCATGAGCATGCGGCGCACGTCGGGATGGACGAAGATCGTGTCGGCCGGCTTGTCCGGTTCCGCAGCGCCGGTGAGCGCGCGGCCTTGCCGGCGATCCATCGCGTAATGCACGGCCTGCTGATACGCGAGTTCGGCCTGCGCGAGCCCTTGCAGGCCCACGCCGAGCCGCGCCTGATTCATCATGATGAACATGGCGGCGAGGCCCTTGTTCTCCTCGCCGATCATCCAGCCGGTCGCGCCATCGAAGTTCATGACGCAGGTGGCATTGCCGTGAATGCCCATCTTGTGCTCGATGGACCCGCAGGAGACGGCATTGCGCTCGCCCAGCGCGCCATCGTCGCCCACCATGATCTTGGGCACGATGAACAGCGAGATGCCCTTGCTGCCCGCCGGCGCGCCCGGCGTCTTGGCCAGCACCAGATGGATGATGTTCTCCGCCATCTCATGCTCGCCGCCGGAGATGAAGATCTTGGTGCCGGTGATCGTGAAGCTGCCGTCCGCCTGCGGTTCTGCGCGGGACTTGATGAGGCCGAGGTCGGTGCCGCAATGCGACTCCGTGAGGTTCATCGTGCCGCACCATGTGCCCGCCACCATGTTCGGCACATATTTGCGTTGCAGGTCCTCGCTGCCCTTGGCGAGCACGGCGGACACCGCCGCGCCGGTCAGGCCATGATACATGTTGAAGGCATGGTTGGCGGAGGTGAAATATTCCTCCACGCCAATCGCCAGCACCATCGGCAGATCCTGTCCGCCGAACGCTTCGGGCGCATGCAGCGTGGTCCAGCCGCCCTCGACGAACTGCTTGAAAGCTTCGGTGAAGCCGGGCGGCGTCGTCACCGTCCCATCGTCATTGCGCTTGCAGCCTTCCTGATCGCCCACGGCATTGAGCGGATGGAGCACTTCGCTGGCGAACTTGCCGCCCTCCTCCAGAATGGCCTGGACGATATCGCCGGACGCAGCCGCGAACCCCGGATTATTGGCAAGCCGTTCAAGCCCGACGATCGCATCGAGAATGAACATCGTGTCAGCGACGGGCGCTGTATAGCTGGGCATTGATCTCTCCTGTGATGGACGCAATCAGGATTGAAGCTCGTCGGACAAACGCCGGTTCTCTTCAACCAGGGTGATGAAGTTCGTCAACTCCTCGATGGCGTCATCGATGTCCTGACGCTGACGCTTGAGCAGGTCGATGCGCTCCCCGCATTTGGCGATGGTGAATTCGCGCTGGGTGCGGCGGCCGTCCCCGGCATCGTAAAGATCGATCATGTCGCGGATTTCGGCAAGGCTGAAGCCCACCCGCTTGCCGCGCAGGATCCAGGCGAGCCGCGCACGGTCCCGATGGCTGTAGAGGCGCGTCAGGCCCTGGCGGCGGGGCGCGATGAGCTTCTCATCCTCATAGAAGCGCAGGGCACGCGGCGTGACGGAGAACTCCCCGCACAGATCGGAGATGGAGAATTCTTCGCGGTCGTCCCGCTCGGGCTGGGGAATACCGGCAATCATCTGAGGCTTGGTCATGGCATCGACCTCATATCTGGACATGCCGATAACTTTACGTTTACGTCAACGGCAAAGCAAGTCCTTCCTGGCGTCCCGCATCTCCCCCGCCGCCGCAGGATCGCGGTCGATGCGCGGAAAGCTGACGGCGGCGAAGGAGCCACGCCCCGAGCAGAGCAGCTCGCAGGACATATCCAGCGCGCCGGGCAGGACCAGGCGGCCCCCCTGATAATGCGCCACGATCAGGCAACCGCCACTGCCCTCGAAGCGCATGAGCAGCTTGTTTCCGGAGAGCCGCGCCTTGCCCCTGCCACGGCAATATTCGTCCTGCCCGATCATGGTCTCGGCGCCGAAGCGGTAATGGCCCGGCCCCTCATCGGCATCCGGGACCACACAGAGCCTGTCCACGCCGCCTTCGTAGCGGCGCCCATAGCGGCCGGCGGGATCTTCATCGGCGCGGGGCAAGGCGCCGCTGTCCAGCGCCACGGCGTCGAGCTGCTCGGCTGCGGCGCTTGGGCTGTTCGCGGCGGCATCGCGATCGGACGAGTCGCGTTCGCTACAGGCGGCAAGCAGCAGCGGGGCGGAAAGGCACACCGAAATCGCGGAGAGTCGCCAAATCACTGGCGCCCAAATCACTGGCGCGCATCCTCCTCCCCGTCCACCCACTCCAGAGTGTCCTGCCCCGTCACGCGCCGATAGAAGCAACTGCGGCGGCTGGTGTGGCAGGCGGGGCCCACGGGCTTGACCAGCAGCCAGATCGCGTCCTGATCGCAATCGACGCGGATATCGAGCACATGCAGCTCGTTGCCGGACTCTTCGCCCTTGCGCCAGAGCTTGCTCCGGCTGCGCGACCAGAAATGCGCCACGCGCGTCTCGATGGTCGCGGCCAGCGCCTGCGCGTTCATGTGCGCCAGCATCAGCAGCTCGCCGGTCTCGGCATTGCTGGCGACGGCGGTGATGAGCCCGTCGCGATCATATCGGGGGTCGAGAGCGAGGCCTTCCTCGCGCATATCGCATGCTTCTGCCATGCGCCGCCTATAGGCGCGGCGCACGGGGCTGTCAGCCCCGGCTGACCGAACATATCATCGGAAGGAAAATGGGGCGACCGAGGGGTCTTGAACCCCCGACCTCTGGTACCACAAACCAGCGCTCTAACCAACTGAGCTACGGTCGCCACGGCGCCGGAAGGCGCAATCGAGAGCAGGCCCATAATGGCCGGACGGGGCCAGCGTCAAGCGCCGAGCGCATAGGGCGCGCTTCATTGCGCCCGTTTTCGCGCGCGCTACGACGAAAAAGGCCGGGCTGGGCCCGGCCTTCTGCTGACACAGGACATCACGTCCTGTGTCGCCCGTCCAATCGAATGGATGATCCCGGCTGACGGTTGGACGGCAGCCGGGCAAATCCGTCTTAGTTGACGGAGTCCTTCAGGCCCTTGCCGGCCTTGAACTTGGGCTGGCTGGAAGCCTTGATCGCCATCGTTTCACCCGTGCGCGGGTTGCGGCCCGTGGAGGCCTTGCGCTGGGAAACGGAGAAGGTGCCGAAGCCGACGAGACGCACTTCGTCACCCTTCTTCAGGGCGGCGGTGATTGCGTCGAACACAGCCTCAACAGCCTTGTTCGCGTCAGCCTTGGTGAGGCCGCTCTGATCAGCGACCGAACTGATGAGATCCTGCTTGTTCATGCCTTGGGAACCCCCTTTTAAAAGCTTTGTGGGATGGAATCAGCGAAGGCGCGCATAAAGGCGTGCTTCGCGGCGTGAGTCAAAGAGATTTGCACCTTTGTGCCCTCAAACGAGCCGTTTTTAACTGATTTTCGCGACGACTTGCCGGACGGCGGGATTCGACTGACCCATTTCGGGCCTTCCGTGCCCCTTTTTGGGACGAGGAAGGCCCGGTTCGGCCGGATACAGCCTCAATGGCGCATCCGCTGTTCGTTGTCCGCCACCGATCCCATCGGCGGCTGGGCGGCCAGATCGTCCGCCTCGGACCAGTCGATCGGCGTCAGCGGCGCCACGAGCGCGCGCGCGAGAACCTCGTCGACATGGCTGACCGGCACGATCTCCAGGCCTTCCTTGATGTTCGCGGGGATCTCCGCGAGGTCCTTCTCGTTCTCCTGCGGGATGAGCACGGTCTTGATGCCGCCGCGCAGCGCGGCGAGCAGCTTCTCCTTGAGCCCGCCAATCGGCAGCACGCGGCCCCGCAGCGTCACCTCGCCGGTCATCGCCACATCCTTGTGGACAGCGTTGCCGGTGAGCGTCGAGACGATGGACGTCACCATGCCGATGCCCGCGCTCGGCCCATCCTTGGGCACCGCGCCCTCGGGCAAGTGGATATGGATATCCTTGCGGTTGAAGATACTCGGCTTGATGCCATAGGCCGGCGCGCGCGCCCGCACATAAGAGAAGGCCGCCTGCACGGATTCGGTCATCACGTCGCCCAGCTTGCCGGTCGTCTTGACCTGCCCCTTGCCCGGCACCGTGACCGACTCGATGGTGAGCAATTCGCCGCCCACCTCGGTCCAGGCCAGGCCCGTGACGGCGCCGATCTGGTGCTCTTCCTCGGAAATCCCGTGGCGGAACTTGCGGACGCCCGCGAACTCGCCGAGATTGTCCGGCGTCACCGTGACGCTGGTGTCCTTGCCCTCAAGAATGCGGCGCAGCGCCTTGCGCGCCAGCCGCGCGATCTCGCGCTCCAGCGTGCGGACGCCCGCCTCGCGCGTATAATAGCGGATGAGGTCGCGCAGCGCGGCCTGCTGGATGGCGAACTCGCCTTCCTTCAGGCCATGCGCCTCGATCTGCTTCTCGATGAGGTGCCGCTCGGCAATCTCGACCTTCTCGTCCTCGGTATAGCCTTCGAGGCGGATGATCTCCATGCGGTCGAGCAGCGCCTGCGGCAGATTGAGGCTGTTCGCGGTCGTCACGAACATCACGTCCGAGAGATCGAGGTCGATCTCCAGATAATGGTCCTGGAACTTGCTGTTCTGCTCGGGATCGAGAACCTCCAGCAGCGCCGACGCCGGATCGCCCCGGAAATCCTGGCCCAGCTTGTCGATCTCGTCGAGCAGCACCAGCGGGTTCATGGAACCGGCCTTCTTCAGGTTCGACGCGATCTTGCCCGGCATGGACCCGATGTAGGTGCGACGGTGCCCGCGAATCTCGGCCTCATCGCGCACGCCACCCAGTGACTGGCGCACGAAATCGCGGCCCGTCGCCTTGGCGATCGAACGTCCAAGCGAGGTCTTGCCGACGCCCGGAGGACCAACGAGACACAGGATCGGCCCCTTGAGCTTGTCCGAACGGGCCTGCACCGCGAGATATTCGATGATCCGGTCCTTGACCTTGTCGAGCGCGAAGTGATCGGCATCGAGCACCTCCTGCGCCTTCACCAGATCCTTCTTGAGCTTGCCCTTCTTGCCCCAGGGCAGCCCGAGCAGCGCATCCAGATAGTTGCGCACGACCGTCGCCTCGGCGGACATCGGCTGCATGGAGCGCAGCTTCTTGAGTTCCGCTTCCGCCTTGGCGCGCGCTTCCTTGCTGAGACGGGTCTTCTTGATCTTCTCGGTCAGCTCGGAAAGCTCGTCGCCTTCCTCGCCCTCGCCGCCACCCAACTCGCGCTGGATCGCCTTCAATTGCTCGTTGAGATAATATTCGCGCTGGGTCTTCTCCATCTGGCGCTTCACGCGGCCGCGAATCTTCTTCTCGACCTGCAGCACGCCCAGTTCGCCTTCCATGAAGGCAAAGACCATCTCCAGCCGCTTGAGCGGATCGGCTTCGACCAGCAGGGCCTGCTTGTCGGAAACCTTGACCGCCAGATTGGCCGCAATGAAATCGGAGAGGCGGCCCGCCTCGGTGATCTCGCGCAGCTGCACCGCCGTCTCGGCCGGCAGCTTCTTGTTGAGCTTGGCGTAATTCTCGAACTGGTCCGCGACCGAGCGCATCATCGCCTCGACCTCGGCGCCGGCCGTCTCGGCGTCCTCGCACTCGCGCACGGTGGCGACCATATGATCGTCCGTGCCGGAAAGCGAAACCAGCTCCGCGCGCCGCCGGCCCTCGACCAGCACGCGCACATTGCCGTCCGGCAGCTTCAGCATCTGCACGATGCTGGCGATTACGCCCATGTCGTAGAGCGCGTCCCGGTCCGGATCGTCCTCACCCGGATCGAGCTGCGCGACCAGGAAGATATCCTTGTCGCCCGACATGGCCTTTTCCAGAGCCGTCACGCTCTTGTCGCGGCCCACGAACAGGGGCACGATCATCTGCGGAAAGACGACGATGTCCCGCAGCGGCAAGACGGGCAGATCAAGATTCATTGTCACTCCAATCTCCGCCGGGGCACAGCCCCTGCGCTTGCGCTTCCCCAGCACGGTTCAGGAAGCTTGCCGCGCCCATATCGGTCAGGAACACGATGTTTTCAACGGCACGAGGGGGCAAAGCAGCTTATCGGGATCAACATGGCCGGCCGGCAGCATGGCACAGCCTATTCTCCCCGGCTTGATCAGAAAGGAAGTTTGAACCCCGGCGGCAGCGAAAGACCGCTGGCCATCTTGCTCATCTGCTCGTTGGCCGTCTCGTCCGCCTTGGCGCGGGCATCGTTGAACGCGGCGACGATCAGGTCCTCCAGCATCGCCTTGTCGGCGGGGACGATGAGGCTGTCATCGATGGAAAGGCCCAGGATGCGGCCCTTGGCGCTGGCGCGCACCTTCACCAGTCCGCCGCCAGCCACGCCTTCCACCTCGACCGAGTCGAGTTCGGCCTGCGCTTTCTGCATTTCTTCCTGAACCCGCCTCGCCATGCCGAGAATGTCGTTGAGATCCTTCATCAGCCTTCACTCCTGTTCCGTTCCTCATCCGGGTCCACCAGCCGGGCCCCGGGGAAAGCCTCCAGCGCCGCCGCCACCACGGGCGCGGCACCCATTTCCGCCAGACGCGCTTCCTTCTCCGCCTGTGCCTGCTCACGCAGGCTGGGCTGGCCGGGCGCGTCGGTCGAGTCGATCGTCCATGCCTCCCCCGTCATATCCCGCAGCGCCGTCGCGACCTGCCGGGGGAAATCGGCATCGAGCGGCTGGAGAATGCGGAAAGCGAGCACAGGCGGGGCATAGCGGACCAGACTCACATAGTCATGCAGCTCTGCGGCAAGGAGAGGATAACGCGCCCTGAGCCGGCTCACCATCGCGGGAAAGTCCACCGGGAAGGCGGGCTCGGCCGCGACCCCGGAGGGCGCGGGCGTCTCGGCGGGCGTTGCGTCCGGCTGCACGGCAACCGCCCGCGCCGCACTCTCCGCGCCCTCATGCGCCACCGGCTCCGGCGCCGACAGCTCCGGCCCCGCCGTCGCCCCGCCCTGGACGCCCGGCCCGCCTTCCCGGATCATCCGCGCCAGTTCCAGCGGATCGGGCATGGCGGAGGCATGGATCAGCCGCAGCAGCGCCATTTCGCAAGCCGCTTGCGGGCGCGCGGCGGCCACGACTTCGGCATGGCCCTTGAGCAGCAATTGCCACAGACGATGCAGCACGGGGAAGGAGAGCTGCTCGGCCCATCCCGCGATGGCCGCGCGCTCGGCCTCGGGCAGCCGGTCCAGCCCTGCACCCTTCCCAGCCTTCGCGGTCGTCGCGGTGTGGATGAGGTCCAGCAGGGCATTCACCGTGGCCATCGGCTCCACGCCCAGCGCTTCCTGCTCGCCCAGCGTCGCCAGCATGGCCGGCGCGTCGCCATCGAGGATCTGGTCGAGCAGCCGCCGGGTCGCGCCCCGGTCGGAGAGGCCCAGCATCTCGCGGACCTGGTCGGCGCGGACATGCGGCCGCCCGTCCTCGCCAACGCCCGCATGGGCAATGGCCTGATCGAGAATGGATTGCCCGTCGCGCGCCGATCCTTCCGCCGCCGTCGCGATGAGGCGCAGCGCGTCCTCCTCGGCCGTGACGCCTTCCTTGCCGCAGATCATGCGGAAATTATCGACGAGCAACTCCACCGGGATGCGCCGCAGGTCGAACCGCTGGCAGCGCGAGAGCACGGTGATCGGCACCTTGTTCACCTCGGTGGTGGCGAACAGGAACTTCACATGCTCGGGCGGCTCCTCAAGTGTCTTGAGCAAGGCATTGAAGGCATTGCGCGAAAGCATGTGCACTTCGTCGATGATGTAGATCTTGAAGCGCGCGGAGACCGCCGCATAGCGCACCGCCTCGACGATCTCGCGCACATCGTCCACGCCGGTATGGCTGGCGGCGTCCATCTCGATCACGTCGATATGCCGTCCCTCGGCAATCGCCTTGCAGGGCTCGCAAACGCCGCATGGATCGATGGTCGGCCCGCCCTGTCCGTCCGGCCCCACGCAATTGAGCGCCTTGGCGATGAGCCGCGCGGTCGATGTCTTGCCCACGCCGCGCACGCCGGTCATCAGGAAGGCGTGGGGCAGACGGTCGCGCTTGATGGCGTTGGCCAGCGTCCGCACCATCGCTTCCTGGCCGATCAGCTCCGCGAAGGTGCGCGGGCGATAGGCGCGGGCCAGCACGCGATAGGCCGGCGCATCGGCGGCTTGCGCCTGAGACGCGAGCGCAGACGCGGGCGCCTCCGGCTTGGGCTGGGGCGGCTCGCCGAGGTCGAAGCCCGGATCGTCAGGGGAATCAGTCATCGCGCGGGACTCTAGCCGCTGTTGGCCGGGAAGTTAATGCGCCGCCGCACCAGCGGAATCGCAATTCCCGCGAGGATCAGCGCCATCCCCGCCATATGATAGCCATGGATCGGCTCGCTCAGCAGCAGAGCGGCAAGCAGCGCGCCGAACAAGGGCTGGAGATTGATGACCTGCCCCGCATCCCCCGCGCCGATCTGGTCCACCGCCGTATTGAACAGGAAATAGGCAACCAGCGACGGCAGGAAAATCACATAGGCCACACCCGCGATCACGCCTGGCGTGATGGTGACGCTCTCGTGGCGCAGCTCGAAGAAGGAAAGCGGCGCCATGCACAGCGCGCCGATGACGATGGTGAGCGCAAGAAAGCTGAAACCATGGATCGCGGGCCGCAAGCGCAACAGCACCGTATAGAGCGACCAGAGCATCACCGCACACATCACCAGCCCGTCGCCGCGATTGAACTCCATCGAGAACAGGGCGGAAAAGCTGCCCTTGAAGATGATCGCGCCCACACCCGCTGCGGCGACGATCACCCCCACGATCTGGGCGACGCGGGGCCGGTTGCGGAATGCGATGAAGTCGAACAGCAGCACCAGCGCGGGGCTCGCCGCCTGCACGAGCAGGCTGTTCGCGGCCGTGGTATATTGCAGCCCGGAATACATGAAGGCATTGAAGCTGCCGACGCCGATCACGCCCAGCAGCAGGATCATCCGCCAGTGCTTGCGCGCTTCCGGCCAGTCCCGCCGCAGATAGCGCCACGCCAGCGGCACGGCGATGAGCGATGCGCCCGTCCAGCGCCAGAAAGCCAGCGTGAAAGGCGGCACTTCCTCATGGATCGCGCGCGCCACCACCGAGTTGCCGGACCACAAAAGCATGACCAGCACCAGCATGAGGTAGACGATGTAACGCGGTCTGCTCGCCAAGCGCGCGCCTCTTCGATGGATGGCCCTATCCCTGCCGGGACAGGCTGCGCCTATGGACCGCCTCTACGCGCGCCGCAACCGGTCCCGTCGCTCCGTCACCGTCACCTTCTCCGTCACCCCGGACTAGATCCGGGGTCCCGCTTCCCTTCAAATCCCCGGATGGACCGGACACGCCTCATGCCGGATTTTCGGATTAAGTCGACGCGCAGAACAAGCTGGACCCCGGATCAAATTCGGGGTGACGACTAGGCGGCGTGGACAAATTCGAACAGCCACCTTGGCAATGACGGTTCGAAGCCGGCCTGTCTGGACCGGCCTACCCCCTCACCCGTTCGCCCTGAGCTTGTCGAAGGGCTGTCCTTTTCTTCAGCGGCGTCGAAGGAAGAAGGACAGCCCTTCGACAAGCTCAGGGCGAACGGAGAGATTTTCGCAGACACTCCTCGATAAAACCGAGCTTGAATTTGTCCACGCCGCCTAGGGTGGGCAGGACGCCACCGGGCCGCAACGGATATATGCGCTCAAGGGGAAAGGAGTGGAAGCCGGAACGACCCGCAGCAAATTCGTTGTGGCTGCTTCCGTCAGGACCTGACCAGATTGGCGAAGACTACGTCCGCCCGACTTCCGCGCCGGCATATGGCTTGCGCGCGCGGCAAATGCAAGTCCGCCCGCCGCTCAGGCGCCCTGCATGTTCCGGCTTTCGGGCGGTATCCGCACGGTCAGCGTCTCCATCTCCTCGCCGAGCATGATCTGGCAGGCGAGCCGGCTGGTGCGCGTGGTCGCCGCCGCCAGATCGAGCATGTCCTCTTCATCCTCGCTGGCGCGCGGCAGCTTCGCGAAATCCTCGGCGGCCACGATGACATGGCAGGTGGAGCAGGCCATCTGCCCTTCGCATGTTCCTTCCAGCGGCTGCCCCGCCGCCTGCGCCACGTCGAGCAGATTGGCGCCCGCCTGCGCCTCGATGTCCTGGACGTCCTCGCCATTGGCACTGAGGAAACGCACGCGGATCATGCCGGCATCCCCTGCGCCGTGGCTGCCTTGTTGAGCAATGTCGCTGCCTCCTCAAGTTCGTCGGCCGTAGTGTAGCGCCCGAAGCCGATCCGCACCGATCCGCGCGCCTCGCCATCGCTCAGGCCAATGGCCTTGAGGACATGGCTGGGCCGGCCCGATCCGCTGGCGCAGGCCGATCCCAGCGAGACCGCCACCGTCCGCACGTCCGAGATCAGCCGCGCCGCGTCGAGTCCCGGCCGGCTGATATTGAGATTGCCGTGATAGCGCTCCTCGCGCGATCCGTTGATCCGCCAGTCCGCAAACAGCCGCGAGGCCTGCTCCCAGAGCGCCCCGACATGGGCAAGGTCCGCATGGCGCTGCCCCGCCGCAAGCTGCGCCGCCACGCCGAACCCCGCGCACAGCATGGGCGAGAGGGTGCCGGGCCGCAGCCCCTGCTCCTGCCCGCCGCCATGCAGGAGCGGCTGGGGATCGATCCCGCCGCGCAGCCACAGCGCGCCCACGCCCTTGGGCCCATGAATCTTGTGCGCGCTGATCGCGATCATGTCCGCCTGCGGTGTCGCCAGCCGGCCGAAGCCCTGCACCGCATCGCACAAGGTGAGCACGCCGGCGGCCCGCGCGATGGCGAACAGCCGGTCGAGCGGCTGGATCACCCCGATCTCGTTATTGACCTGCATGACCGCGAGCAGCGCCGCCCGCTCGTCGATGGCCGCCTCCGCGATGGCCAGGTCGACCAGCCCATCGGCGTCGACCGGCAGGATGACCGGCTCGAACCCCTCATGGCGCAGCGCCAGCACCGTATCGAGCACTGCGGCATGTTCGGTGGCAAGCGTGACGACACGCCGCCGCCCCGCCGGCGCCGCCCGCGCACCGCCGGTAATGGCGATGTTCAGCGCCTCGGTCGCGCCACTGGTGAAGATGAGCCGCCCCTCGCTCCGGCCCAGCGCATCGAGCACCCGGCCTCGCGCCACCTCCACGTCGGCCGCTGCGATGCGGCCGGGGCGGTGGGCGCTATTGGGATTGCCATAATGGTCCATCGTCGCGGCCATCGCATCCGCGACCTCCGGTGCCAGCGCCGTGGTGGCCTGATAATCGAGGTAAATCATTCTTTCGCGTTCCCGTGGCGGATGGCCTGCCACTGCGTGAGAAACGCGTCAATCTCGGCTTCCCGCGTGTCGTGCCCCATAGTGACACGGATCACCTCACCCGCCGCCGCCTCGTCCCAGCCCATCGCCGCCAGCACATGGCTGGTGCGCAGGCTCCCCGAGGAGCAGGCGCTGCCGGCCGAGACGGCAATGCCCGCCATATCGAAGCGGATCAGCTGCGCCCGCGCGGAAACGCCGGGCATGCGATAGCTGGCGATGGTCGGCAGGCGCGGCGCGCCCTCCGCGACGATCTCGCCGCCCGCCGCCACGATGCCCGCGTCCAGCACGGCCCGCCAGCGCGCCACATCCGCCAGCCAGTCGCGCGGCGCTTCTAATGCGGCCGCGAAACCGAGCGCCAGCGGCATCGCCTCCGTGCCCGCCCGGTAGCCCTGCTCCTGACCGCCACTTGGCGCGAGCAAGGTGAGATCGCGCACCAGCAGCGCCCCGAAGCCGATGGGGCCGCCCAGCTTGTGTGCGCTGAGCGCAATCATGTCCGCCCCGGCCGGCAGCGCGATCTTGCCCGCGCCCTGGCTGCAATCGGCGAAGAGCAGCGCCCCGGCTTCGTGCAGGCGCGCCGCGAGATCGTCGAGCGGCTGGATCACGCCCGTCTCGCTGTTAACCTGCTGGATCGCGACCAGCGTGCCGGCCGCCGGATCGTCCGGCAGCGCGACCAGCCCATCCCCGTCCAACGTCAGCCGACGCTCGGCGGGCACATGCCGCAGCACCGCATCATGCTCGCTTGCCCCGGCCAGCACGCCCGCCGCTTTCGCGCCCGCCAGCCCGCCGGCCAACCAGCCAGCCAGCCCGATGGAAATCGCCTCGCTGGCGCCAGCGGTGAAGATCACATGCCCATCCCAATCGACCGCGCGCGCGATGCGCTTGCGGGCATCCTCCAGCATGGCCCGCGCCTGCCGCCCGGCGGCGTGGGGCGAGGAAGGATTGGCCCAGGCATCGAAGCCCTCCAGCATCGCCGCGCGCGCCTGCGGCAGCAGCGGAGTCGTCGCGGCATGGTCGAGATAGATGCGGGGTGTCATGCTTCCCGTCCTTAGAGTCGGATTCAGCCTTTTTGAATGCGCTTGAATGAACAGTCACCCCGGCGAAGGCCGGGGCCCATGCAAAGGTGGCGATTATATCGATCGCAAACCGTTGTGAGATAACCGTTCTCGATCCGGTTGCGGACTTCCTCTCTCCGTCGTCCCGGACTTGTGTGGGTAAAATATGGTTTACTGCTTGGCACTGGCCGGGATGCGCATCCCGGCCAGTGCGGGCAGGAGGCCGATGTATCGGACTGGTTTCGACAGCCGAGGTCAAGCAAGGCC
>Ga0160433_100453_pt1 | contig 20756 bp, 16 predicted proteins | sample HID1972K_E0MG_FD_108235 | JGI IMG/M metagenome (GOLD analysis project Ga0160433, IMG submission 108235) | Enriched pill bug-associated microbial communities from UW Madison campus, WI, USA - HID1972K_E0 MG | ecosystem: Host-associated > Arthropoda: Insects > Digestive system > Unclassified ...
GACCACGCCGCCGCGGTCACCGCCAACCAGACGACCACCGGTGTAACCGATGAGCAGTGGCAGCAGATAAGTAATCATTGGCCCGACAAGTTTCGCCAGCGTTTCGTTTGGCAACCATCCTGTTGGAATAAATAACGCCGTGATAATACCCCACGCGATAAACGCGCCGATGTTCGGCATCACCATGTTGCTGAGGAAGCGACCAAAGCTTTGCACTCTGATCTTGATATCGGATGACATAAAAACACCCCTTCTTATGTTTGCTATCGCGCAGGCTAAACGCCCGAGGTTTATTGTTAATTGGCGGCAGAGGTAGTAGCCGGACCCTGTTGATGATGCGAAATCTGGCACTGAATCGTTCAACTGTCCAGTGAACGCCCCTTAATGTGATCTACGTCACGATAACATGGGGTGATGTGTCGCAATTGACGTGATCGTCATCACAAAATGGCTGTGTAAAAAAAGAACAGAGACTGAAAAGTGAACCGTCACGGGCTGTTAATGTGATGTTAATCACATTTTGTAGTGAGCTGTTTGTTGTTGATGTGTGATTAACATCACAAAGTATTTTCATCTGCGCCCGAGCAACTGTGATCGCACGCATATTCTCAATGGAGTCCCGTTGCCGCTGTAATTAAGTAACACGGTCAATGGACGGCGAGTTTACGCATTCTGTGTTATAGCATTATGACCGACTGGCGATTAATTTTTAGTTATCACTCAGGCGTTCCGCAACGGAGCGCGTGCCGATGGGCGTGTCGTTATTTCGAGGCGGCTATGTTTCTTAATTATTTTGCGTTAGGCGTACTTATTTTCGTCTTTTTGGTGATTTTTTACGGAATCATTATTTTGCATGATATTCCTTATCTTATCGCCAAATCCCGCAATCACCCTCACGCCGATGCCATTCATGTCGCAGGCTGGGTGAGTCTGTTTACCCTGCATGTTATCTGGCCGTTTTTATGGATCTGGGCCACCTTGTACCGTCCTGAACGCGGCTGGGGAATGCAGGCGGAGCACGAGTCTTTGATTCAATTACAGCGCCGGGTCTCGGAGCTTGAGCAGAAACTTGCGGATACTCAACGGCCGCCTGCGGAGTAATCATCATGGATTTACTCATTATTCTGACCTACGTCGCGCTGGCCTGGGCGATATTTAAAATATTCAAAATCCCGGTGAATAAATGGACGGTTCCGACGGCAGCATTGGGCGGCGTTTTTATTGTTAGCGGGCTTATCTTATTAATGAATTATAACCACCCGTATACCGCGCAGGCGCAAAAAGCGGTGATCTCCATTCCGATCACCCCGCAAGTCACGGGCATTGTCAGCGAAGTACCGGACCATCAAAATAAACTGATCAAAAAAGGAGAGGTGCTTTTTAAAATCGACCCCACCCGTTATCAGGCGCGGGTCAGCCGCCTGGAGGCCGATTTAGTCACCGCTATTTCCAATACCGAATCGATGAAAGGAGAGCTTAACGCGTCCATCGCCAACACCCAGCGAGTGAGCGCAGAGCGTGACCGCTTATACAAAGATTATCAGCGCTATTTGCAAGGCAGTAAGGCGAGAGTGAACCCATTTTCGGAAAGTGACATCGACAACGCCCGGCAAAATTATCTCGCCCAGGACGCGATGGTGAAATCCTCGGTGGCCGAACAGTCGCAGATCAAGAGCCAGCTCGACAGCATGGTCAACGGTGAGCAGTCGCAAATCGTCAGCTTGCGCGCGCAGCTGACCGAGGCGCGATATAACCTCGAACAAACCGTCGTACGCGCGCCCAGCGACGGTTATGCCACACAGGTATTGGTTCGCCCCGGAACCTACGCCGCCGCACTGCCGCTGCGCCCGGTGATGGTCTTTATTCCGGAGCAAAAACGGCAAATTGTCGCGCAGTTCAGGCAAAATTCCCTGCTGCGTCTCGAGCCAGGGGACATGGCCGAAGTGGTGTTTAATGCGCTGCCAGGGCAAGTCTTCACCGGCAAACTGACCGCTATTTTGCCGGTGGTGCCGGGCGGGTCGTATCAGGCACAGGGCACGCTGCAATCGCTATCGGTCGTGCCCGGCACCGATGGGGTATTAGCGCTTATCGAGCTTGAGCCTAACGCGCAGGTGGAATCTCTTCCAGACGGTATTTATGCCCAAGTGGCGGTCTATTCCGACCATTTCAGCCACGTCGCGGTGATGCGCAAAGTGCTGCTGCGCATGACCAGCTGGATGCACTATCTGTATCTCGATCATTAACCTGAATTTTTAACCCGCCTGCGCCATACTGATATTTTTGCGGAATATTGAGGGAGCAGGCGATGAAACTGATCGGCAGTTATACCAGCCCGTTTGTGCGTAAAATTTCGGTTATCTTGCTCGAAAAGGGAATAACGTTCGAGTTTATCAACGAGATGCCGTACAACGCTGAAAACGGCGTGGCGAAGTACAACCCGCTCGGCAAAGTGCCAGCGCTGGTGACCGACGACGGCGAATGCTGGTCCGACTCCCCGATTATCGCCCAGTACATCGAGCTGCTGGACATCGCGCCCGCCATGGTGCCGCGAGATGCCAAAGCCGCGCTGCACATGCGCCAGCTAGAATCCCTGGCCGACGGCATCATGGATGCGGGACTGGTGTCCGTGCGCGAGCAGGCGCGTCCAGCGGCCCAGCAATCACCGGACGAACTGCTTCGCCAGCGTGAAAAAATCACCCGCGCGCTGGATGCTCTGGAAGAATACGCTGCCAATGGCACGCTAAAAGCCAATGAACTGAACCTGGCCACCATCGCCGTGGCCTGCGCCGTGGGCTATCTCAATTTCCGTCGCGTTTCTCCGGGCTGGTGCGCCACGCGCCCGCATTTGGTGAAGCTGGTGGAAGCCCTGTTCCAGCGTGACAGTTTTGCCCGCACCGAACCGCCAAAAGCGTAGCGCGATCAATGACGATCAGCGCACAATAGCAGTACAATTCCCGCATGTTTATTCCCCTCTCCCGTTGGGAGGGGGCATACCACAGGCTTAGTCATGACCACCGAAAACCCTTCGCTGTTCAGTCAAATTCCCGCCACCGATCGCCTGTTGCGCGACCCGGCATTTTCAGAGCTTATTGATAACGCCGGGCATAGCCAGGTGGTGAATGTTTTACGCCAGCTGCAGGATGAAGCCCGCGAGGGCATTCGCACTCACGGTACGCTGCCCGCATGGTGTCAGGACTGGCATCAAACGGCGGAGGCGCGGCTGAACGCCGAGGCGCAAAGCCCGCTGCGCGCGGTGTTTAACCTCACCGGTACCGTATTGCACACCAATCTGGGGCGCGCGCTTCAGGCCGACGCGGCCGTGGCGGCCGTCACGCAGGTCATGCGCGAGCCGGTAACGCTGGAGTATTCCCTCGACGGCGCCGGTCGTGGACATCGTGACAGCGCGCTCGCGGAATTGCTCACCCGTCTTACCGGGGCGGAAGATGCCTGCATCGTCAACAACAATGCGGCAGCGGTGCTGCTGATGCTCGCGGCGACGGCGAACGGCAAAGAGGTGGTAGTGTCACGCGGCGAGCTGGTGGAAATTGGCGGCGCATTTCGCATCCCCGACGTCATGCGGCAGGCGGGCTGCGAACTGCGTGAAGTGGGCGCTACGAACCGCACCCACGCACGGGATTACCGCGAAGCCATCAACGACAGTACCGGCCTGTTGATGAAAGTGCACACCAGCAATTACAGCGTGGAAGGGTTTACCAAAGCGGTCGATGAAGCTGAACTGGCCGCCATCGGGCATGAACACGGCATTCCGGTGGTCGCGGATCTGGGCAGCGGTTCGCTGGTGGATTTAAGCCAGTACGGCTTGCCGAAAGAGCCGATGCCGCAGGTGTTAATTGCCAGCGGCGTCAGCCTGGTGAGCTTCTCTGGCGATAAGCTGCTCGGCGGCCCGCAAGCCGGGATTATCGTCGGCAAACGTGAGCTGATTGCAAAACTGCAAAAGCATCCGCTGAAACGCGCGCTGCGGGCCGATAAAATGACCCTCGCGGCGTTGGAAGCCACGTTGCGCCTCTATCTACACCCGGAAAAACTCACCCAAACGCTGCCGACGTTGCGTCTGCTGACGCGCAGTCAGGCCGAAATTCGCGAACAGGGTGAACGCTTGTTGGCTCCGCTTCAGGCGCACTACCCGGCGTTTAGCGTTCAGCTTGAACCGTGTTTATCGCAGATTGGCAGCGGCTCGCTGCCGGTCGATCGCTTACCGTCTCAGGCATTAACGTTCACGCCGACCGACGGGCGCGGCACCTCGCTTGTGGCGCTGGCTGAACGCTGGCGACGCCTCGACACGCCGGTGTTGGGGCGAATTGGCGACGGACGTTTATGGCTTGATTTACGTTGTCTTGAAGATGAATCACGCTTTCTGGAGAGTGTGCTGAAATGATTATTGCCACCGCCGGGCACGTGGACCACGGCAAAACCACGCTGTTGCAGGCGTTAACCGGCGTCAACGCCTCCCGTCTGCCGGAAGAAAAAGCACGTGGAATGACGATTGATTTGGGCTACGCCTACTGGCCACAGCCCGACGGGCGCGTGCCCGGGTTTATCGACGTACCGGGCCATGAAAAGTTTCTGGCGAATATGCTGGCGGGCGTGGGCGGCATCGATCATGCGCTGCTGGTGGTCGCCTGTGACGATGGCGTGATGGCGCAAACCCGCGAGCATCTGGCGATTTTGCAACTGACGGGCAAACCCACCTTAACCGTGGCGCTGACCAAAACCGATCGGGTGGATACCGCCCGTATCGCGGAAGTTCGCCGCCAGGTTGTCGATGTTTTACGTGATTACGGCTTTGATGACGTTTCGCTGTTTGAAACCGCCGCCACGCAAATGCAGGGTATCGAGGCCCTGCGAGCGCATCTTTTACAGCTGGGCGAACGCCAGCATGTTGAACATCAGCGTTTTCGTCTGGCGATTGACCGGGCGTTCACCGTCAAAGGGGCCGGGCTGGTGGTGACAGGCACCGCGCTTTCCGGCGAAGTGAGCGTCGGCGACACGCTGTGGCTGACGGGGGCGAATACCCCAATGCGCGTGCGCGGGCTGCACGCGCAAAATCAGCCGGTCGAACAGGCCCGCGCCGGGCAGCGTATCGCGCTGAACATCAGCGGCGATGCGCAAAAAGAGCAACTTAACCGCGGCGACTGGCTGCTGACGCAGCAGCCTCCGGTACCGTCGGAGCGGGCAATTGTCGAACTCCACAGCCACACGCCGCTGACCCAATGGCAGCCGCTGCACATTCACCATGCCGCGAGCCACATCACCGGGCGCGTCTCGCTGCTGGACACTAATCTGGCGGAGCTGGTCTTCGACACGCCGCTGCATCTGGCGGATAACGACCGGCTGGTGCTGCGCGATATTTCTGCCCGCATCACGCTGGCTGGGGCGCGGGTGGTCACGCTCAATCCACCGCGTCGCGGCAAGCGAAAACCGGAATATCTGGCCTGGCTGGAGCAGCTCGCAGCGGCGGAAAATAACGGACAGGCGCTCGATATCCATTTGCAGCGCGATGCGGTTCGCCTGAGCGAATTTGGCTGGGCGCGACAGCTCAACGACACGGGCGTAGCGGAACTGACTCGCCCACGCGACCTGTTGACGGCGGGAGATAATCTACTCAGCGCCAGCCTCGCAGCACGCTGGCAGCAAAAGCTGCTTGATGCGCTGGCGGTGTATCACGATCAGCACCGCGACGAGCCGGGGCCGGGGCGAGAACGTCTGCGTCGGATTGCGCTGCCAATGGAAGACGACGCGCTGGTGCTTACGCTGCTAGAGAAAATGCGCGCCTCGGGCGTCATCCGCAGCCATCACGGCTGGCTGCATCTGCCGGAACACAAAGCCGGATTTACCGACGAGCAGCGCGTGCTGTGGCAAAAAGTGGAACCGCTGTTTGGCGATGAGCCGTGGTGGGTACGCGACCTTGCGCAGCAGGCAGGCGCAGATGAACAGGTCATGCGCCTGACGCTGCGTCAGGCGGCGCAACAGGGGATGATCACCGCCATCGTCAAAGACCGTTATTACCGCAACGACCGGATCGTGCAGTTCGCCGGGCTGATTCGCGATCTTGATCAGGCGCGCGGCTCAACCTGCGCCGCTGATTTCCGTGACAGTCTCAACGTCGGGCGAAAACTGGCTATCCAGATCCTCGAATATTTCGACCGCATTGGCTTCACGCGCCGTCGCGGCAACGACCACCTGCTGCGCGATGCGATGCTGTTCCCGGAGACCGAAAACAGCAATCCGTGACCGCGCTCGTAAAGCGTTAAACGGCTGGCGAAGAAATCGCCAGCCGCGTCTACCCTTACAGGACACCTCACTGCAAGGAGACGGTAATGACCAACAATCCTCCCGCCACGGGCATTCAACCCGGCGTTTATGGTTTTCCCCTCAAGCTAAAAGCGCGTTACGACAACTTTATCGGCGGCAACTGGGTTGCACCGACGGATGGCGAGTACTACAAAAACCTGACGCCCGTCACCGGGCAGTTGCTGTGTGAAGTCGCGTCATCCGGGCCGCGAGACATTGATCTGGCGCTGGATGCGGCGCACAAAATCAAAGACAAATGGGGGCAAACCTCCGTCCAGGACAGAGCCGCCATTCTGCTCAAAATTGCCGATCGTATGGAGCAACATATCGAGCTTCTGGCGACGGCGGAAACCTGGGATAACGGCAAACCGATCCGCGAAACCACTGCCGCCGACGTGCCGCTGGCGATTGACCATTTCCGCTATTTCGCCTCGTGTATTCGCGCGCAGGAAGGGGGGATCAGCGAAGTCGACAGCGATACCGTGGCCTATCATTTCCACGAACCGTTGGGCGTGGTCGGGCAGATTATTCCGTGGAACTTCCCGCTGCTGATGGCGAGCTGGAAAATGGCGCCAGCGCTGGCCGCCGGGAACTGTGTGATCCTCAAACCTGCCCGCCTGACGCCGCTGTCGGTATTAATGCTCATGGAAATTATCGGCGACCTGCTACCGCCGGGCGTGGTGAACGTGGTCAATGGCGCGGGCGGGGAAATCGGCGAATATCTGGCGACCTCAAAACGCATCAACAAAGTGGCCTTTACCGGTTCGACGGAAGTCGGCCAGCAAATCATGCAGTACGCCACCCAGAACATCATTCCAGTGACCCTGGAACTTGGCGGCAAATCGCCGAACATCTTTTTCGCCGACGTGATGGACGAAGAGGACGCCTATTTTGAGAAAGCGTTGGAAGGGCTGGCATTGTTTGCCTTCAATCAGGGCGAAGTTTGCACCTGTCCGAGCCGCGCACTGGTACATGAGTCCATCTACGACCGCTTCATGGAGCGGGCCATTCGCCGGGTGGAAAGCATCCGCAGCGGCAACCCGCTCGACAGCGTGACGCAAATGGGCGCGCAGGTTTCCAGCGGACAAATGGACACCATCCTCAACTACATTGATATCGGTAAGAAAGAGGGCGCGGACGTGCTGACCGGCGGACGGCGCAAACTGCTCGACGGCGATCTCAAAGAGGGTTATTACCTCGAGCCGACCATCCTGTTTGGCAAAAACAACATGCGGGTGTTCCAGGAGGAGATCTTCGGCCCGGTACTGTCCGTGACGACGTTCAAAACCATGGAAGAGGCGCTGGCGATTGCCAACGATACCCAATACGGGCTGGGCGCGGGCGTCTGGAGCCGCAACGGGAATCTGGCGTACAAAATGGGGCGTGGGATTCAGGCAGGGCGCGTGTGGACCAACTGCTATCACGCCTATCCTGCCCACGCGGCGTTTGGCGGTTATAAACAGTCAGGGATTGGCCGTGAAACCCACAAAATGATGCTCGAGCATTACCAGCAAACCAAATGCCTGCTGGTGAGTTACTCCGATAAACCGTTAGGGTTGTTCTAACGGGAAACGCCCGGCGGCACGTCGTTTGCACGGGCCTACAAAGAATACGTAGGCCCGGTAAGCATCGCGCCACCGGGCATTGCTTTTGTCTTAATGACCCGCAGACGCGGCGGCACTCGGCGCGCCGGATTTCACAAACGGCGGGCGGGTGAACCAGATAATTACGATCAACCCCATAAATCCCCAGCCAAGGAGCCAGAAGTAATCAATCGTCGACATCATGTACGCTTGCTGTTCGATGGTTTTGTCAATCAGCGCGAAGTGCTGCTGTGTCGGACCGCCCATCTTCTGCACATAATCCACCGCCGCCGGATTGTATTGCGACACACTTTCCGTCAGGTTGGCGTGATGGAAAATTTCGCGGCGCTGCCAAATCCAGGTGGTCAGCGAGGAGGCAAACGAGCCGCCGAGGACGCGGAAGAATGTCGCCAGGCCAGAACCTTCCGCCACTTCATTGCCATGCAGATTCGACAGCACGATGGTCGTCAGCGGCATAAAGAAGAACGCCACCCCAATCCCCATAAACATCTGCACGCCCGCAATGGTGCGGAAATCCACATCGGTACTGAACTGCGCACGCATCAGGCATGATGCGCCCATCGTCAGGAACGACAGCGAACATAGAATCCGCAGGTCCACGCGGGTGGCGTAGCGCCCGATAATCGGCGTCATCAACAGCGGTAAAAAGCCCATCGGCGCGGCGGCAAGCCCGGCCCAGATGGCGGTATAGCCCATCTGCGTTTGCAGCCACTGCGGCAGAATAATGTTAATGGCGAAGAACGCGGCATAGCCGAGCATTAACGACAGCGTACCAATCGCGAAATTGCGGTCCTTAAACAGGCGCAGATTCACGATCGGATGCTTGTCATCCAGCTCCCACATCACAAAGGAAATCAGGCTGATGGCGGAGACAATGGACATCACAATAATCGGCGTGGAGGAGAACCAGTCTTCGTCGTTACCTTTATCGAGTACCACCTGCAACAGGCCCACACCCAACACCAGCAGCATGATCCCGATGTAGTCGATAGGTGAAGACTGCGTGGTTTCTTCGCGCCCGCGAAGCTGCGTCCAGACCACAATCGAGGCAAAAATCCCGATCGGCACGTTGATGTAAAAAATCCACGGCCAGGAGTAGTTATCGGTTATCCAGCCGCCGGTGATCGGCCCAACAATCGGCGCAACCACAGTCACCATCGACAGTAGCGCCAGCGCCATACTTCGCTTCATCGGCGGGAAGATAACCAGCAGCAGCGTCTGGCACATCGGGAACATCGGCCCGGCGCAAAAACCCTGCAGCGCGCGGAAGATAATCAGCTCCGTCATGCTGTGGGCGAAGCCGCACAGGAATGAGGTCAGGGTGAAAAACACCACCGAGGCAATGAACAGTCGAAGCTGGCCAAAACGCCGGGTAAACCAGCCGGTCAGCGGCAGGGCGATGGCGTTACACACTGCGAAGGAGGTGATAACCCACGTCCCCTGATCGGCGCTCACCCCGAGGTTGCCGGAAATCGTCGGCAGGGCCACGTTGGCGATGGTGGAATCCAGCACCTGCATAAACGTCGCCAGCGACAACGCCAGCGTCGCCAGGATCAGGCTCGGTGGCGTGTAAGCGGCCTTAGGTTCTGACATCACTGCTCTCCTAGCGCTGCGCGGAGGCTACGGCGCTGCTGTTGTCATGCAGAATTTTGGCGACCAGTTTGTCGGCGGCTTCCATCGGGGTGTTGTACACGTCGGTGGTAAAGCGCGGCTCGCTGACGGTTTTTTGCGGCAGAAGATGACCGTCAAGGTCACGAATATCGACCTGCACGTTCATTGACAAACCAATGCGCAGCGGGTGCTTTTGCATGTCATGCTCGTCGAGCGCAATGCGCACCGGCAGGCGTTGCACAATCTTGATCCAGTTTCCGCTGGCGTTCTGCGCAGGCAGCAGCGAGAAGGCGCTGCCGGTCCCAATTCCCAGGCTTTCGATAGTGCCGTGATACTGCACGTCGTCGCCATACAGGTCGGCATTCAGCGTCACTTTCTGGCCGAGACGCATATCCTGCATCTGGCTCTCTTTAAAGTTGGCATCGACCCATACCTCTTTCAGCGGAACGATCGACAGCAGCGTGGTGCCGGACGTCACTCGCATTCCGAGCTGCACCGCGCGTTTCGCCACATAGCCGCTCACCGGGGCCACAATGGTGCTGCGGGAGTTGTCCAGATAGCGCTGACGCAGGGTTGCGGCGGCGGTTTTAATTTCCGGATGGCTGTCGATCACCGTGTCATCGACCATCGCCTGATTGGTTTTCAACGCCTGCTGAGCGGCGGTTAAATCGCTCTGCGCGCTGGTAACCGCATCGCGATAGTGGGACAGCTCTTCCGCCGCAATCGCGCCCGTGGCGAAGATTTTCTGTCGGCGGTTGTAGTCATTTTGCGCGGTTTGCAGCGCGACTTTTTTGGCCGCTACCTGCGCACGATAGTTATCGGCAGTGCTGTACAAACCGCGAACCTGACGCACGGTGCTGGCGAGGTCGGCTTCGGCCTGCTGCAAGGCAATTTCAGTATCGCTCGGGTCAAGCAGGACCAGCGGCTGGCCTTTCTGCACGAAGTCGCCTTCATCGACCGTCACCTGAGTGACCGTCCCGGCAATCTGCGGGGTCAGCGTGACCTGGTTACCGTTGACGTAGGCGTCATCGGTTGACTCATAAAAACGGGCATACAGCAGATACCACGCCAGACAGCCCGCGGCGGCCAGGATCAGGATCAGCAATAAAATGGCGAAATTGCGTTTGCGTTTGCTGGGACGTGGGGTCGTGTCCGGAGCGGTGTTTTCCATAGTGATAAAGGCCTTTGGCTTGTACTTAGCGATGGGGAGCCGTGAATTCGTCCGGCAGCATTTTGATAAGAATGTCTTTCAGCTGTCGGGATTCATCGGGCGTCAGACGGGCCGTTAAATCAGCCATGATGGTGTTAAGTGCTTCATTCTGAAATGTTTCACACAGGGTTTGGCCTTTCTCCGTCAGGGCCAAAATAACCTGGCGTTTGTCCTGCGGATTAGGATGACGTTCAATCAGGTCATGCTTGACCATCCTTTCCACCATGCGACTCATGGCGCCGGTATCCATCTGCAAACTCTTGCAGATTTCTGCCGGGCTGATGTTCCCTTTGAAGATGTTAATCAGCACCTTAAATTGCGGCGCGGTCACCCCGGCACCGGAAAAATAGTGACTGATAAGCTGGTCTTTGAACTGGTTTGCCAGATGAAAAAGCAAACCCAGATGCAGGTTTTTGTCGGTGGTCGCCGTTGCGGATGTCATGATAGCTGCCTGGTCAGTAATTAAATTAATGATTACTGCCAGGTCAACTATTGTCAATAAACGTCAGTGTAAAGCACACAGATTGACAAACACCGCTCCGCCCCGTTTTGCGCGCACGGTTGTAAAACATTCTGTCGCTTGCATCCCCCCTCAACTTTATTGCGTAGCACCTTCCCGAATGACCATTCTCCGCCTGCTGAGATATCTGACGTGCGATATCGTGATGTCTATTACTGATGTTGTGTGTATGGTGTGTATAATTATCGAGGGAAGATAATGTGACCAGTGCGGAAGTGATAGGCATTCTGAAAAAGAACGGCTGGATTGAGAAGCGCACCAGGGGAAGTCATCATCAATTCTGTCATCCCGAACGGCCTGGGCTGGTCACGGTTCCCCATCCGAAAAAAGACATCAAGCCTGGGACGCTGATGCAAATTTGGCGTCAGGCAGGGCTTAAACACTAAATTTCAGGAGCGACCATGTTTTATCCGGCTTATATCCATTCTGACGCCGACGGAAGCGCCAGTGGCTTTTTCCCTGATGTTCCCGGTTGTTATTTTGCGGGGGATTCTCTCGACGCGGCGTTCCAGGATGCCCGAAGCGCACTGACGGCCCATTTTGAAACTCTGTGTGAGATGCAGGACGTCATCCCGAATCCTGACGCGGTTGAACATCACCTTGAGCAGCGGCCGGAGGATTTCAGCGGCGGGCAGTGGCTGCTGGTGGATATCAATATGAATCAATTTGACGGACGGGCAGAGCGGATCAACATCACCCTGCCACGGCGTCTACTCGCAAAAATTGATGGCTTTGTTCTCGAACATCCGCGATTCAGCAACCGTAGCGCATTTCTTGCCGAAGCCGCACGTCGGGTGCTGCTGGGGTGAACATGAGGTTTTGTAGGCCCGGCAAGCCTGCGCCGCCGGGCATGGCGCAATTACCCCTCATTCACCCAGATTCGCATTTCGCCTTCGCCGCGGTTGGCCCAGCAAAACCACGGGATAAAAGTCAGCGTCTGGGTCTGGCGGGTGGCGGGTGAGCGGTCGTAATGCCAGAGCGATTGCTGCTCCGGTGTGGCGGAGGTCTGCTTTACGCCTTCGGCCTGAATCAGCACTTTATGGGCGAACAGACCTTTGCCGTCAAACGCATTGAAAGTCGCGTTTTCCGGCAGCCACAGGTTATGCAGTTCCTCACCGTTGTCTGCTTGTTCGAGGCAGTACACCAACGGACCGCGTTGAATCGCGACTTTTCCGGCGACGTGGCGCACCAGCGGGTTACCGTAGACGCGGCGAACGGGCATCGGGAATGTTAGCGTCAGGGTGTCGCCCTCCAGCCAACGGCGGTTGATGTGCAGATAGCCTTTGCGGGCTTCGCTTGTCACCGGCACGCCGTTGAGGGATACCTGCGGTGCGTCGCACCAGTCCGGGAGGCGCAGTGCCAGCGTGTGCTGCACTGGCTGGGCAGAGTCGATGGCGATGGTGACCTTTTCCTGCCACGGAAATTCCCCGCTGATTCGCAGACGCAGCGTTTCGTCGCCGACCGCGACTTCAGCGCTATTGCCGACATACAGGTTGATGTAGAGCGCATCCTCGCGCGGCGTGTAGATGTAATGCCCAAGAGATGTGAGCACGCGGGCGATATTCGGTGGGCAGCAGGCGCAGCCGAACCAGCGTTGGCGGACGGGCTTCACGTGATCGTATATGTGATTGAAATTCAGCGACTTCGGATGCACTTCCAGCGGGTTCACGTAGAAAAAGTGCTTGCCGTCCAGGGCCATGCCGCCGAGCACGGTGTTATACAACGCGCGCTCCATCACGTCGGCATACTGACTGTCGGCCTCCATCTCCAGCATCCGCCGGGCGAACATCATCAGGCCAATGGAAGCACAGCTTTCGGCGTACACCGTGTCGTTGGGCAGGTCGTAATCGCTGCTGAACGCTTCGCCGCTGCTTTGAGAGCCAATCCCGCCGGTGATGTACAGTTGGCGCTGAGCCATGTTGTTCCATAGACGCAGGCAATCCTCGCGCTTCGCTTCGTCGTTACTGAGCCGCGCCAAGTGTGCCACGCCAGTCATCAGGTATACAAAACGTACCGCGTGACCGATGGCCGTCGTCTGCTCTGCCAGCGGTTGATGCGCCTGGCTGTAGGCTTTGTCCTTCACCATCCACGCCGGACCATGAGTATTCCAGTACGAGGTTTTTCCGCGTTTTTCGTACTCGATATCGTAGTAATGTGGCTGCGTTCCCCGCTGTTCGACGAAGTCATTCACGAGATGCAGATAGCGCGGTTCCTGCGTGACCTCGAACAGCCGCATCAGCGCCAGTTCAATTTCCGGATGCCCCGGATAACCGTGCAGCTGGTTTTCACCGGGGCCAAAAACGCGGTCGATGTGGTCGGCGAGTTTACACACCACGTCCAGCAGTCGGCGCTTGCCGGTGGCCTGGAAAAAGGCCACGCCGGCTTCAATCATATGTCCGGCACAGTACAGCTCGTGGCATTCCGCGAGGTTAGTCCAGCGTTCCTCAGGCGCTTTGACGGTGAAATAGGTGTTGAGATAGCCGTCGTCGCATTGGGCGGCCGCAACCAGTTCAATCACTTCATCAGCGGTCTTTTCCAGCTCGCTGTCCGGCTTCTGGCACAGCGACCAGGCTACCGCTTCCAGCCATTTTGCGACGTCGCTGTCCTGAAACACCATCCCATAAAACTCACCTTGCGAATGCCCAGCGGCGATACGGAAATTCTCAATGGCGTGGCTCGGATCGGCTTCTGCAATCTTGTCGTTCAGCGCGTCCCACTGATAGGGAATAACCACGTCACGTACCAGCTGCTGGTACTGACCGAGAAACGGGTCGCTGACTTTGAGCTTATGCAGGTCGACTTCCATCACAGACATAACGTTCTCCTTAAGACTGAATATGGCGCACACGCAGGTCGGTGGCGATGCGCGACATCATTGGGTTGTTGAGTTTGCAGGTGCGCAGAGTGAAGGCCAGCAGCAGGTGGAACACCGCAGGCAGCAGCGTTTCCATGGCGGTCATGCCGTGTAGCGAAGCCGCGGTCTGGTTCCCGGCGCCAGGTTGATAGGCGACGAAGATAAACACCAGGCTGACAATCCCTGCACTGGACGCCCAGGCGAGCTTGATGCAGAACAGGTTAAAGGCGAAGTTCATGCCGGATGAACGCACGCCGGTTTTCCATTCGCCGTAGTCGTCGGCGAAGGCCATCAGCCCGAAGTGCAGTGGCAGGGTGAAGCCCAGAATGATGCCGTTGCCGAGAATGACGACCAGCCACAGCGTCTGCCACGCCGGGCCGACGGGCAGGAACCACATCGCTACCGCTAACACGGCCAAAATCAGGTTGGTGTAATAGTAAAGTTTCACCGTATCGACGCGTTTCGTCAGTGGATTGACGAGGATTGCGCCGAGAATGGACGCAAATGTCACCATCGTGAAAAACAGCGAGGTATACGCGGTGCTGCCTTGTAACACATAGGTGATGAAGTACATGTAGCCGCCGCCGCGGATGTTGAACACGTTAATCAGCAGGAAGGACATCACCAGCATCAGCAGCAACTGGTCGTTTTTACGCAACCCGGCAACGTGCTGGCGGAGGGTAAACTGGCCCATGGTGCCCAGTGGCACGCGCTCGCGCACCCAGAAGAAGCAGCACAGGAACATCACCCCCGCCACCGCACACAGAATGCTGACGCCCATCTGCCAGCCGTGCGCGACGTTGCCTTTGCCAAGCGCAGACACCAGCCACGGCAGTCCGACGGAGACTAAAAAGCCCGCCACGCCGCACAGCACAAAACGCCAGGACTGGCAGGCCAGCACTTCGGAATGGCGCGTAGTCATGGTGTTGATCAGCGCGCAGTACGGCACGTTGATGGCGGTATAGCTCACCGAAAGCAGCAAATAGGTGCCGAACGCCCAGAGAATTTTCATGTTCATGCTGACGTCCGGCACGGTGAACGTCAGCACGCCGATGAGGCCAATCGGCACCGCAATCCACAACTGCCATGGGCGAAAGCGTCCCCAGCGACTTTGGGTGCGGTCGGCAATGACGCCCATTATCGGGTCTGAAATGGCGTCAAAGACGCGCAGGGCGATGAACAATGTGCCGACCAGCGCCGGAGTCAGGCCGAAAACGTCGGTGTAGAAAAAGGTCAAAAAGTTCATGATCAGGCAGGTGATGACGGTGCCACCGGCATCGCCCAGCCCGTAACCGATTTTCTCTCGCGTCGACAGCGCCTCGTTGGCGGTTTGTTGCGCGAGTTCGGTTTGCGTAATCGGAGCAGAAGTCATTGAAAACTCCTCACGTAGGTCAGGGTGCGTGACCCGCTTTGGGCGGGCTTATAGTGTATTTTGCAAGGTACCTGATCCATTCTGCCTGGAATTGCGCGCCCAACAAGGGAAGGGGAAAGTAGAAAAAGATGACGATTCCGACCTGATGCGCAAAGTGTGATCGTGATCCGCTGTGGGGGCTAATATTGGTTAATAATCAAAGACAAGAAGCCATTATTTCACGCTAAAAAGCGAGAAAGTGAATATCCATGATTGAATTATCCATAGCATTTCCGATTCGCGTGCAGAACGGTGGGCTGTTTATTTCGCGCGGCGTGGGCAGCCATCCGGCACGCAAGCTGAACTCCTGGGAGCTGGTGTTCGTCGAGCGCGGTGAGCTCAGGATCCGTGAAGAAGGGCGCCTGTTTAGCGTTAAGGAGGGTGAAAGCCTGCTGCTGCGCCCGGGGTGTCGGCACGTGGGTGAAGGCGAGTTTCCGGCAGACCTTAAATTTTACTGGCTGCATTTTGACTGGCTCGATGAGACGCTGAATACCGCGTTGCGCCAGACGCTGCTGAGCATTCCGCAGCATACGGGCGTAAGCTCTCCGTCGTATATCATTTCGCTGTTCCGTCAGTTCCTGAACGAGCAGGAAAATGTGCACCGTAGCATCGCACTGGAGTGCATTTTGTTGCTGATCCTCCAGCAACTTTCAGCGGCGGGATCGCAGGAAAGTGCGAACGAAAGCTCTGGCGTGGCGCTGGCCTATCGCGCCCAACAGACGCTGCGCACGCAGTATCACCTACCGCTTTCTACCTCGCAGCTGGCGAAAGAACTGCATTGCAGCGCGGATTATCTCGGGCGCGTTTACCGACGCACATTCGGTTTAACCCTGACCGAAGCGCTCCATCGCCAGCGGGTGATGGCGGCGGAAAAACTGCTGATCAGCGATACACCGTCGTTGAAGGAAGTGGCCAGCCGCTGCGGGTTCAGCGATACCGGTTATTTCAGGCAGATATTTCGCAAGCATACCGGGCTGACTCCGGCGGCGTGGAAGCGGCGTTATTGCAAAGAACATATCAATTCCGGTTGAGGTTTATCCCGGAACGGCGCAATACAGAGCGTTGATTTGGGCGTTATTCTGAATAAGAAATCTTTCGCGACGGTAGAAGAATATATTCTTATTTAAGCCTGTGGATCTCGGGAAGTGTTGGCCCCAAGTTTTAGGGCCAACACTATTTAACAGCCGCTTTCCTGCCAGGCTTTTTCTATTTCCTCGGCAAGTATTTTGACTCCCGCTTCGATTTTCTCCGGGTCCGGCACGTAGTTCATGCGCATACACTGGTGCGTGTGCGGCCACGGTTTATCGAGCCCAGGGAAGAAGAAGTCGCCTGGCACCATCAGTACGCCGCGCTTTTTCAGGCGCTGGTACAGAATTTCAGTGGTAATCGGCAAGTCTTTAAACCACAGCCACAGGAAAATAGCGCCTTCTGGCTTATGGATCAGGCAGCGTTCTTCCGGCAAATAACGACGAATAGTGGCAATCGTTTCGTGAACGCGCTGGTAATAGAACGGTTTGATGACCGTTTCTGACAGGCGCAGCAGGTCTTTTCGCTGAATCATTTCGCACATCATCGCAGGGCCAATACCGCCAGGGGAGAGGCTGATGATGCCATTCATATTGCTGATTGCGCTGATGATTTTTTCATTGGCGATAATGATGCCGCAGCGGCTGCCCGGCAGGCCGAGCTTCGACAGGCTCATGCACAGTACGATGTTCGGGTTCCACAGCGGACGCGCTTCGCTAAAGATAATGCCCGGGAACGGCACGCCGTAAGCGTTATCAATGACCAGCGGAATACCGTGCAGATTGGCCAGCGCATCGAGTTTAAGCAGCTCTTCGTCGGTGATGACGTTGCCGGTCGGGTTGGTTGGGCGCGAAACACAGATCATCCCGGTTTCGTCGGTGACGCGCAGATGCTCAAAGTCGACGTGATACTTGAACTGGCCTTCTGGCAGCAGCTCAATATTCGGACGCGCGGAGACAAACAGATCTTCTTCAAGACCTGAATCCGCATAACCGATGTATTCCGGCGTCAGCGGGAACAGCACTTTGCGGGTGGTTCCATCGGCGCGACGGCCTGCGAAAAGGTTAAACAAGTAGAAAAACGCGCTCTGACTGCCATTTGTCAGTGCAATATTCTGTGGTCCGATATCCCAGCCGAGCTCGTCACGCAGCATGGTCGACAGGGCGGCCAGCAGTTCGGTTTTACCCTGCGGGCCATCATAATTACACAGCGCTTCAGTCGCTTTGCCGCTTTCCAGCATATCTGACAGCAGATTCTGGAAGTAGTCGTTCATCTCCGGAATTTGTGCCGGGTTGCCACCGCCGAGCATGATGGCGCCTGGTGTGCGCAGGCCATCGTTAAGATCTTCCATCAGGCGGGTGATACCGGAATGACGGGTGAATTTGTCGCCGAAAAGTGAAAAAGTCATATGCAGGTGTTCTGTAGGTCTTCTGGGTAGGGGCTAACCATAACCCCTGCGCCAGCGAGGTGCAAACCGGTGAAGCATTTCTGATTTGGTGATTTATTCTGCATTTGATCTTATCGCCAGATGATTGCTCCGTTCGGCGTGCTGAGCGTTATCGGTCAGGGTTTTGCTGCCCACACCACCATCACTTTATCGCCGTCGTGTTCACGCACAAAACCGTAGCCCTGAGGCAAGGTGAGTGTGGTTTGGCTGCCCGCGCCAATCGCCGGATGGCGTGCGCGGAATTGGCCGAGTTTCTGCCAATGGGCGAGGGTGGCAGCCTCTTTCCCGGAGACGTCCTGCCAGTTCATGTCCGAGCGCGTGCCCTGTAACGGATCGGAGCCTGTAGGGCCAAACGGGCGGGCAGATTCATCACCGTAAAATATCTGTACTGCGCCCGGCGCGAGCAACAACAGTTCTGCGCCTTCGCTGCCACCCTCGCGGAATAATCGCGTGTCGTGGGAAGAGAGATAGCTCAGCACGTTGAAGTTCTGCAATTTGTCAGCCATTTGCTGCCAGGTGGTATCGATATTGGCCAGGCAATTCACCGCTTTCGCCGCCTGGTCCTGATAATCGAAATTAATCATCGCATCGAAGCCGTGCTGATAATACGCACTCTGCATCACGCCGTGGCCCCAGGCTTCACCGGTCATCCAGAAAGCGCCATCGCCAGGGGATTTCCCCGGATTAGCCTTCTTCCATGCTGACAGCGCCTCGGTGGCCTGCGTTTTTAGCTGCTGCCAGGCCGGGAGTTCGACATGTTTGGCGGTATCAATTCGGAAACCGTCGATGCCGTAATCACGCACCCATTGGCTTAACCAGTGCGTCAGATAGTCGCGCGGCGTGTAACCCGCCAGGGCAATGGCTGCGGTATCCGGCTTGTGCTGATAAAAAACCGGCAAGCCAGAAACGGTGGTGGATTCAGTTTTGAGGTCCGGCAGGAAGGCCAGTGACAGGGTTAAATCGTCGAAGCCGGGATTGTCGTAGTCGCCGATGTCGGTGCGGACCCACGGCTTGCCCCACCAGTTTGCCCACGCCGTTTTATCGCTAAAGTTGATGTAATCATTAAAGCTGTGCCAGGTCTGGCCGGGGCCGGGTCTCCAGTCGGTCCAGTGCGCACCGAGGGTTTTCTTGAGCGCATCGCCCTGCAAATAGAGGGCGCCAAACTGGTATGCCTGCATATCGGCCAGCGTGGCATAACCGGTGTGGTTCATCACCACGTCAAACAGAATGCGGATGCCGCGCTTGTGCGCTTCATCTACCAGATGACGCAGGTCATCCTCGTTGCCCATGTTGGCGTCGAGTTTTGTCCAGTCCTGCGGGTAATAGCCATGGTAGGCGTAGTGCGGGAAATCCCCTTTGGTGCCACCCCCAACCCAGCCGTGAATTTGCTCCAGCGGTGAGCTTATCCACAGTGCATTGACCCCGAGTTGCTGCAGATAATCGAGTTTGCTGGCGAGTCCTTGCAAATCACCGCCGTGAAATGTGCCGATCTCCTGCAAACCATCGCTGTGCCGGCGGTAACTGTGGTCGTTATCCGGGTTGCCGTTCACATAGCGGTCGGTCAATACGAAATAGACCGTGGCGTTATGCCAATCGAACGCGGCGGGCTGCTGCGTTTGGGCGTTTTCAAGCAATAGCAGTCCGTTGCTGCCATCGGCAGGCTGCATCGTGATTTTGCCTTCTTTTACCGAGGCCATTTTCCCACTGTAAAAATCGCGGACCGTGCTGCCTTCTGCAAAAATCTTGCTGACATCGAGAGTGAGCGGATTACCGTCCCAGTGCGGACACTGACGCACTTCCACATTGGCAGTTGCCGCAGCCTCGGTTTTGACGCTCAGCATCAGCGTTGGCGTGCCTGAGCGGGTATCCACCGCCAGCGTATACTCGCCGTCACGGAACAGTCGCCATTGCGGGGCATCCCCGTGGCAGGGCTCCAGGGACAGCATCTCATTCAATTTTATCGCCGACGCGGGCTGCCAGCACTGTTGGTCAAGATGCAACGTCAATGGATGTGTACCCTTCGTCAACGTTTTCTGACTGACAAACGTCCCGCTGCCTTCAGGTTTGAACGCAGGAAAATCCGGGGCGGTCCAGCCTGCGAGGGCGGCACCGGGCAGCAGAAGCAGTACAACGGCGGCAAGTTTCATTAAGTTCACCTGAGGTCGGTTTTTGTGCATTTTGCCAGCCGTCATGGCGTTATCCCTCCTCCTAAATTGGCTTTCGAGGGGAGGACGTCGCAGGGTGAGTGATCTGCTTCAAATGAGAACAGGAATTTCTGCGATTAAGTGTTGAATTTCAGGCTTATGAACCGAAAGGATACCCTTTGTGCAGAACTTTGTTTCGGAATTTGCTTATATCTTAGGGTGCGCCGCCGGGGTATTTTTGGTATCATTCGCGATTCATTTCGCAGTTATGTGGATAATTCAAAGTGTTGGAATGATTATTTCCGACCAGGAGACCTAATGATATCGACTCCCATTCGACGATATGGGGCCGCGATACTCATGTTACTCACCGGACTATTTTCAGGTGGGGTGCTAGCAACAACGCACACAGCAACAACGAGTCACAAAGCCCCGGTAATAAAGACAAGTAGTAGCAAGGTAAGCAGTAAACAAGAGTATTCTCGCAATAGTGTAAAGAGTAGTTCACTTCCTGATTTGCGAAAATACCCTTCCGGAACACCTCGTAAAAAAGCGTTTCTCCGGACCGTAATGCCTTATATTACCAGTCAAAATGCAGCAATCACCGCCGATCGTAA
>Ga0160433_100454_pt1 | contig 20698 bp, 12 predicted proteins | sample HID1972K_E0MG_FD_108235 | JGI IMG/M metagenome (GOLD analysis project Ga0160433, IMG submission 108235) | Enriched pill bug-associated microbial communities from UW Madison campus, WI, USA - HID1972K_E0 MG | ecosystem: Host-associated > Arthropoda: Insects > Digestive system > Unclassified ...
CCGCGAGGAGCTGTTCGACGACATCGACCTGACCCGCACCGTGGGCTGGTTCACCACGGTGTTCCCGGTGCGGCTGACCCCGCAGGCCGGGCTGGCGGCCTCGATCAAGGCGATCAAGGAGCAGCTGCGGGCCATCCCCGACAAGGGCCTGGGCTATGGTGTGCTGCGTCATCTGGGCAGCGATGCCCAGCGCCAGGCGCTGGCGGCCTTGCCGCAACCGAAGGTGACCTTCAACTACCTCGGGCAGTTCGACGGCAGCTTCGCCGCTGACGACACCGCGCTGTTCGTGCCTTGCATGGCCCAGAAGGGTGCCGAGCAGGGTGCCGATGCCCAGTTGAACAACGACCTGCTGATCAACGGCCGGGTGTTCGGCGGCGAGTTGAGCCTGAACTGGACCTTCAGCAACGAGCGTTATGCGCCAGCGCTGATCCAGGCCTTGGCCGATGCTTACACCGCGCAGTTGCAGGCAGTGATCGAGCACTGCCTGCTGGCCGACAGCGCTGGCGTCACGCCTTCGGACTTCCCGCTGACCGGGCTGGACCAGGCGCAGCTCGAGGCCTTGCCTGTCGCGGCCAAGGACATCGAGGATATCTACCCGATGTCGCCGATGCAGATGGGCATGTACTTCCACTCCCTCGCCGAACCGGATGCCCAGTTGTACATCAACCAGACCAGTGTGCCGGTCGAAGGCCTGGACGTAGCGCGCCTGCAGGCCGCCTGGGATACCGTGATCGTGCGGCACGAAGTACTGCGCAGCAGCTTCCATGGCAATGCAGGCTCGACCGAGCCGCTGCAAGTGGTGCACCGTGCCGCACGCCTGCCAGTGACGCTGCTGGACTGGCGCGACCGTGAGGTCGACGAGCAGGCCCTGGCCACCCTGGCCGGGCAGTGCGCGGCCAGCCTCGACCTGCAGGCCGCGCCGCTGATGCGCCTGACGCTGGTCAAGCTGGACGAGCAACGCCACCAGTTGATCTGGAGCCGTCACCACCTGCTGATGGACGGCTGGAGCAATTCGCAACTGTTGGCCGAGGTGTTCGTGGCCTATGCCGGGCATGCGCTGCCGGCCAAGCAGGGACGCTATCGCGACTACATCGCCTGGTTGCAGGCCCAGCCGCGGTCAGCCTTGGAAAGCTTCTGGAAAGACAAGCTCAAGGGCCTGGAGAGTGCCACGCTGCTGGCCGACAGCCTGTATCCCAAAGCCGATCCGAGCCTGGCCGGGCATGCTGCCTTGTACCTGGACTGGGATGGCGCCCGCACCGCGAAGCTGCGAGAACAGGCCCAGCGCCTGCGGGTCACCCCCAACACCCTGGTCCAGGCGGTATGGCTGATCCTGCTGCAACGCTACAGCGGTCGTCAGCAGGTCTGCTTCGGTGCCACGGTGGCCGGCCGCCCAGCGACCTTGCCGGGTTCAGAGCAGATGCTTGGCCTGTTCATCAACACCCTGCCGATCATCCAGGCACCGGCCCCCGGCCAGCGCTTCGATCACTGGTTGCTGGCGTTGCAGGCCTACAACCTGGAGGTGCGTGACCATGAGCATGCGTCCCTGGCCGATGTGCAGCGCTGGTCGGGGCAGGGCGGACAGGCGTTGTTCGACAGCATCATCGTGTTCGAGAACTACCCGGTGGACGAGCGTCTGCAGGGCCTCGGCCAAGGCGAACTGCGCTTTGGCCAGGCCCAGGGCCGCGACGTCACGAACTACGCCATGGACCTGGCGGTGAACCTGGGCGAACGGCTCAACATCGAGTTCCTCTACTTGCGCAGCCGCTTCACCGAGCAGGGTACCGCGCAGGTTCGCGACAGCTTCGAGCAGTTGCTGCAGAGCGTGCTGGACGCGCCCGGGCAGATGATTGGCAACCTGGGCATCCTTGGCCCGGCCGAACAGGTCCTGCTGGCCGAATGCAATCGGCTGCCGGCCCGCGGCGCTGCCGCCGAGTCGCTGGTGCAACGCCTGCAGGCCAACGCCGCGCAGCGGCCGGATGCACTGGCAGTGGCCTGCGACGACGTGCGTCTGAGCTTTGCCGGACTTGAACAGCGGGCCAATCTTCTGGCCAATCGCCTGGTGGCCGAGGGTGTTGGCCCCGAGGTGCTGGTGGGCATCGCCCTGGAGCGGTCGGTCGAGGTCATCGTGGCCTTCTATGCGGTGCTCAAGGCCGGTGGCGCCTATGTGCCGCTGGACATCGACTACCCCGCCGAGCGCCTGAAATGGATCGCCGAGAACTCGGGCCTGTCGCTGCTGCTGACCCAGGCCGCGGTGGCAGCGCGTCTGCCGGCTCTGGAGCAGGTGCGGCGCCTGACGCTCGATACGCTCGACTTGACCGACTGTGACGCCCAGGCGCCACAAGCACGGGCGCACGACGATAACCTGGCCTACGTCATCTATACCTCCGGATCCACCGGCAATCCCAAGGGGGTCGCGGTGGCTCGCGGGCCATTGCAGATGCACTGCGAAGCCATCATCGAGCGCTATGGCATGGATCCGCAGACGCGCGAGCTGCTGTTCATGTCGTTCGCATTCGACGGCGCCCAGGAGCGTTGGCTGTCGACCTTGCTGGCCGGAGGTGGCCTGGTGCTGCGCGGTAATCGCCTGTGGACGGCGCAGGAGACCTGGGATGCGCTGCATGCCCATGGCATCAGCATCGCCTGCTTCCCGCCGGCCTACCTGCAGCAACTGGCCGAGCACGGCGAAGGTCGCGACACTCCGCCACCGGTGCACACCTATTGCTTCGGCGGCGACGCGGTGGCCGAGGCGAGCTTCGAGCTGGTACGGCGCAACTTGCGGCCGCGCTGGATCACCAACGGCTATGGCCCGACCGAAACGGTGGTGACGCCGTTGCTGTGGAAAGCCGGGGCGGCCGATCACTGCGGTGCGGCCGTGGCCCCGATCGGCCAGCGGGTCGGCAGTCGTACCCTGTACGTGCTGGACGATCAGCTCAACCCGCTGCCCCATGGCGTGGTGGGCGAGCTGTACATTGGGGGCCTGGGCCTGGCCCGTGGTTACCGAGCGCAGCCTGGCCTGAGCGCCGAGCGCTTCGTTGCCGACCCGTTCGGTGGCGAAGGCGGGCGCCTGTACCGCACCGGTGACCTGGTGCGCCAACGCCAGGATGGCGTCATGGACTACAGGGGGCGGGCGGATCACCAGGTCAAAGTGCGTGGTTTCCGTATCGAACTTGGCGAGGTCGAGGCCTGCCTGCGCCGCGAGGCGGGTGTGCGCGATGCGGTAGTGATCGCCCGCGACATGCAGGGCAGCCGGCAGCTGATTGGCTATGTGGTCGCCACGGGCGAGCACACTGGCGAAAGCCTGCGCGGCGCCTTGCAAGGCCAGTTGCCGGACTACATGGTGCCGACGCAGATCGTCGTGCTCCAAGCGCTGCCGCTCAGCCCCAACGGCAAGGTGGATCGCAAGGCCTTGCCCGATCCCGAGCTGCAACGCTCGGCTTACCTGGCGCCGCGCAATGCGCTGGAGCGTGCGTTGGCGCAGATCTGGCAGGAGGTGCTGGAGGTGGAACAGGTCGGGATGACGGACAACTTCTTCGAGCTGGGCGGCGACTCGCTGCGCACCCTCAAGGTGCTGAGCAAGGTCCGCGCCCAGCCAGCGCTGGGGTTGACCCTGAGCTTGCGCGACATGATGAGCAAACCGACCATTGCCGAGCTGTCTGGCTACCAGGAGCAGGCCGAGCGTGCGCTCGACCCCCTGCTGCCGCTCAACGGCAAGGTCATCGGGCGAGCGCCGCTGTTCTGCATGCACGCAGGCTTTGGCACGGTGTTCGACTACGAGCCGCTGGCACGCAGCCTGGAGGGTACGCGGAGCGTCTACGGCTTGCAGTGCCGGATGCAGATCGACCGGCAGTGGAGTGATCAGTCGCTGGCGGCCATGGCGATCGACTATGCCCAGTACATCCGCCAGAAACAGGCCCATGGGCCGTACTACCTGCTGGGCTGGTCGCTCGGCGGCCCGCTGGCCGTGCTGGTGGCCCGAGAACTGGAGCGGCAGGGGCAGGAGGTGGCCTGGCTGGGGTTGGTGGACAGCTACGTGCCGTCTTCGCGCGGTGCCGAAGCTGCGCTGGACTGGGGCCATGAGTTGCGCCAGTTCCTTAGCATTGCCCTGAACCGTGCGGCCGGACAGTTGCCGGTGTTCGAACTGCAGGCCGCGGCACCGGCCGCGCATATCGAAGGGCTGATCGAGACGCTGCTACATGCGCGTGATGATTGGCGCGCGCACCTGAACTTCTCGGTCGACGACCTGGCGCACACCTTTGCCGTGGCCATGAAGCTCAAGGCGCTGGCGGCAGACCTCGGGTCGTTGCCGCCGGTACAGGCAGCGACCACCTGCTGGTGGAACGCTGACGGTGAACACCCGCGCCGACAGGCCTTCGAGCAAGCGCTGGGCAGTGTGCTGGCGCGGCACCTGGTGCCGGCCAGCCACTTCCAGATCCTTCAACACGAGGCACTGCTCGGCGAGGTCAGCCAATTGCTCGGCGACCTGCTGCCGATAGGTGACTGATAGCCGCCCTGCCGGCTCGGGCATCCGGGTCGGCCTCAACTGAATCAATGATCAAGGATACCCAATGTCACTTCACCCCGACCTGGCGGCCTTCCTCGAACTTGTCGAGTTCGGCCGCCTCAGCGGCGCCAGTCGCGCGATGCACGAACTGACGGTAGAGCAGGCCCGCAGTGATTTCGAAGCCAGCTCGCTGATTATCGACCCCAGTCCACCCAGCGACCTGGCGGTCACCGCGCTGCAGGTGCCAACCCGCGATGGCGCGTTGTTGCCGGCGCGTCTGTACCGTCGCCAGGACGCCAGCGCCGAGCAGCCGGTGATCCTGTATTTCCATGGGGGTGGCTATGTGGTCGGCAGCCTGGATTCCCATGAAGCGGTGTGCCGACGCTTGGCATGCCTGGGGGCGTTCGCCGTGCTGGCGCCGACCTATCGACGGGCGCCCGAGCACCCTTTCCCTACCGCTCAGCGGGATACCGAGGATGCCGTGTCCTGGCTGGCCGAGGCAGCGCCGAGCCTGGGTCTTGACCGCCAGCGGGTGGTGTTTGCCGGTGACAGCGTGGGGGCGTCGCTGGCGGCCGGGCTGGCTATTGCCGCGGCGTTGCCAGAGGCCGGTTTGGCCCTGCGCCCGCTGGCGCAGCTGCTGTTCTACCCGGTGACCGACATCAGTCAGGAGCGTGACTCGCATCAGCGTCACGCCGAAGGCTATTTGCTGGAGACGCAAACGCTACGCTGGTTCTACCAGCACTACGCGCCGAACCTGGCCGACCGTCAGGATTGGCGTGCCTCGCCGCTACAGGCCAGGGACCTGCCGGCCTTGGCGCCGGCCTATGTCGGCCTGGCGGGCTTCGATCCGCTGTACGATGAGGGCTTGGCCTATGCACAGTACCTGCAAGCCAGCGGCACGCCGGTTACCCTGCGCATCGAGCAGGGCCTGACCCATGACTACCTGCGCATGGCCGGTATCGTTGGAGCGGTGGAAGGGATCTACCGTGACCTGGGGCAGTGGCTGCAGGCGTTGCCTGGGCGTTGACCGATCAAGTGCTGGACGAATCGCTGCGCTGTCAGGTTGTGGGCAGTCACGCCTGGATGCTCGGCCAGCAGGGCGGGCCTCTTCGCGGGTAAACCCGCTCCCACAGGATGCGAGGTGCGCCGGGGGCATGTTCTCTGCGCGACAGCGCAGCCCAGCGGGCTGGCCATCTCCCACAGGAACCAAGTCGATCACACTGTCTGCGGTATGCAGGGCCCTGTGGGAGCGGGTTTACCCGCGAAGAGGCCCCACATGCATCCATCGAAGCCAACGCCAGCGCAGGCGCCGCCCCTAACGTGCAACAAAAAAGGCTGCCTGAGTAAGGGCAGCCTTTCCTATGCTCAGAACTGGTATCTGGCCGAGAGCATCACGTTGCGGGGTTCGCCGTAGTAGCCGCTGAAGAAGGTGGTGTCCAGGGCACTGAGGTACTTCTTGTCGAACAGGTTGTTGACGTTGAGGGTGGTGGAGAGATCGTCGGTCAGCTGGTAGCGGGCCATCAGGTTGACCACGGTGAACTGCTCCTGCTTGGCCTTGACGGTGCCCAGGGCGGTACTTGGGGTAACGGTGATGTGGGTGCCGCTCTGCCAGTTGGCGCCACCCCCAATGGTCAGGCGATTGAGGTCGCCGGGCAGGCGATAGGTAGTCCACAGCTTGACCATGTTGGCCGGCGCTTCGGTGTTGATGCGTTCGCCGTCGGCATCCTTGACCTTGTTGTGGTTGTAACTGGCGCTGAGGTTCCAGTCAGGTGCCAGCTCACCATTGGCTTCGAGTTCGAAACCGCGAGTGGTCGCTCCGCTGATGGCCTCATAGGCGCCCGTGGTGGTACCCGGTACCACCGCGCCCGGAACCAGCACGGCCAGGTTGTCCTGCTTGATCTCATAGGCGGCGATGCTGGTGTTGAGTCGGCCGCCGAAGAACTCGCTTTTCAAGCCGATTTCATAGTTGTCCCCTTCACGTGGCTCGAGGAGGGCACCCGTCACGTCGCGCCTGTTGTCTTGAGGCTTGAAGATGTTGGTATAGCTCGCATAGACGGAGTGGATTTCATTGAGGTCGTAGACCACGCCGGCATAGGGCGTTACCACGCCACTTTCGCGATATTGGGTGTACCGGTTGCTGGCTGGCGTGAGGACGTACTCCAGGTCGTAGCTGTACTTGTAGTTGCTGGTGCGTGCGCCGAGGATCACCGAGAGGTCATCGGTCGGTCGCAGGCGAGTGGCGATGTAGGTACCGTTTTGGTAAATGGTGGTGTCGCCATCGTACAGCTTGCCAAGGCTGGTATTGGGCCCGGTGGTGTAGTTGTCCCAGTCGTAGAAGTTGACGAAGGTGCCTTCGATGGCTGTTCCACGCAGGGGCGAATGACGGTTCTCGGAGCGCGAGAAGTTGTAGCCGACAATCATCTCATGCTCGCGGCCAAGCAGCTGGAAAGGGCCTTTGAGCTGTACGTCGAGCCCGGTCTGCTTCTGCCAGGTACTGCCGGCGCCACCATACAGGCGCACGCCGGCGCCGGTGCTTTCGTCTGGGAAGCCCCAGCTGGCGGTGGCCAGCTTGTAGTCATCCCGCTTGATGTACATCTGGTTGACCGCCACCCTCAGGCTCCAGTCGTAGCCCAGTTTCTGCTCGATGCTGGCAAAGGTGTTGAGCGCATCCTGGGGGTTGCTGCTCCAGCGCGCGGCGCTGTTGGTCGAGCGCGAGAAGTTGGTTTGCTTGCCGTTGCTGTAGAACAATGGGAAGGCGACCGAGGACGAGCCTTGGGGGTCGTTCTTCTGGTAGTCGGCGCCGACGGTGAGCAGGGTGGTGTCGGTCAGGTCGGCTTCCAGGATCCCGTAGAGGATCTGTTTTTCCTGGGAATAGTGATCGACGTAGCTGTTGTTCTGCTGGTAGGCCGCGACCATGCGCCCGCGCACGTTGCCGGTCGGGGTGAGGGGGCCGGACAGGTCGAGCTCGGTACGGTATTTGTCCCAAGAGCCCAGGCCCGCCGTGACGTGGCCCTTGAACTCGGCGGTGGGGCGCTTGCGCACCAGGTTGATGGTCGCCGATGGGTCACCGGCGCCGGTCATCAGGCCAGTGGCGCCTCGCAGCACTTCGACGCGGTCATAGATGGCCATGTCGGCAAGGCTCTGTGCCGAGACCTGGCTGACGATGTCGAGCGTGGTGGGAATGCCATCGAACTGGTAGTTGTCGACCGAATAGCCACGCGAATAGATATTGAAACGCTCACTGCCCAGGCTTTGCACCGACAGGCCTGGGGTCTGCTTGAGCACCTCGGTGAGGTCGTTGAGGCCCTGATCGTCCATGCGTTGCCGGGTGACGACACTGATCGACTGCGGTGTCTCGCGCAGCGACAGGTTCATCTTGGTGGCGGTGCTGCTCAGACCGGTGGTGTAGGAGCCGGTGCCATCGGTCTGGGCTCCCAGGCCTTGGCCGGTAACGTTGGTTGCGCCCAGCTCCACCGCGTCCCCCTTGCTGCGCGCGGTGAGGGTCAGGGTGTCGCCCTGGAAGCTGTAGTTGACCGATGCGCCGCCAAGCAACTGGCCGAGTCCGGCCTGCGGGCTGTAGCGCCCCACCACCGCGTTGCCTCGAAGGCCTTGCAGGTCCTGTGGGCTGAACAGCACCTGCAGGCCCGCTTGCTGGCCAAACATCAACACGGCGCTGGACAGTGGCTGGCTCGGAATATTGAAGTCGACATCCTGGGCCATTACCTGGGCTGCCAGCGGCAAGGACATGACCATCCCCATGGTCGATCCGAGCAGCTTGGGTTGCAGAAGGCGGCGAAGTTTCAGCGCTGTGGTCAGAGGTGACAAAGTGTGTGCGGTTGGCATTTTGAACTCTGAAGATATTGGCAATTGATAATGATTTGGATTTCTTCCATTGAGACGCAGAACGCCGCCAGAACCGGAAAGATTTTTTCTGTCCGGTTCTGGCCGATGACTCAGGCGGGTTGGGGATCGCAGGCGACCTGGCCGCGGCTCAGTCGCACGAGCTGGTCGGCGACGTCGAAATAGCGGTCGTCGTGGGAGATGACAATGATGGTCTTGCCCAGGCGCTTGAGGTCGGGCAGCAGCTGGGTATAGAAGACCCGGCGGAAGGTCGGGTCCTGATCGGCGGCCCATTCGTCGAACACCAGCACCGGTCGTTCCTCCAGCCAGGCCCCGACCAGCGCCAGGCGCTTGCGCTGGCCGGTCGACAGGTCGGTGGTGCTGAACTTGCCGTCCCTGATGCTGACCTTGTGATCGATTTCCAGGCGCTTGAGGTAACGCTCGGCGTCCTGGGGCACCGGTTTGTCGCCCTGGATCAACTCGTCGAACAGGTAGTAGTCGGCAAAAATGGTGGTGAACAGCTGCCGGTAGTCGTCGCGGTTCTGGGCGGTCACTGGCTTGCCGTCGAGCAGCACATCGCCTTCCTGCGGGGCGTACAGGCCGAGCAGAAGCTTGATCAGCGTGGTCTTGCCACAGCCGTTCTCGCCGACGATGAAGACGATCTCGCCCTGCTCGATGCGCAGGTTCACAGGCCCCAGCTGGAATGCCTGGCTGCCCTCGGCCTGTGGGAAGCGATAGCGCACCCCTCGCAGTTCCAGCACGTTCATGGTCATTGGTGGCTGGCTGCGGTCGTCGAGCAGCAGGTGCGGCTCGGGCGAGGAAAACTGGCTGGACAGGTCGGCGATGCGGCGGAAGGCGATCTGCGCCTTGCTGATGATGGGCAGCGTACCGATCAAGTGCTCCAGTGGCCCCTTCATGTACAGCAGCACCAGCACGAAGCCACTCATCACCGTCGGATCGCTGCTTGGCCACACCGATTGCAGTGCCAGGGCCAGGCCGATCACCACGAAAAACAGCATCGAGCCCAGGCTCTTGGCGATCACGAAGGTATTGATCGAGTGCATCTGGGTTTTGCAGATCCGCTCGGCGGTTTCCTGGATGCCGTGGCTGAACATGCGCTGGCGGCGCAGGCGGTGGATGCGCAGTTCCTTGGCGCCGCCGGCGATCGCATTGTAATGCTTCTGCAGTTCGTCCTCGGCATCGCGGGCCGCTTCGAACCCACGCATGCCGCGAGCGCGGGCGATGTATTGCATCACCGTGCCGAGGGCGATGGCCGCCAGCATGATCAGGAACATCGGCCAGGACAGCATCGCCAGGTAGCCCAGGCAGCCCAGCACCACGGTCAGGGAAATGGCCAGTGGCGCGAAGACGAAGGCGAAGGCGCTGATGGTGTCGACATCCCGGGTCAGTACCGGAATCAGCCGGTGGCTGCGGTAACGTTCGATCTGGTCGATGGGGGCGGCCAGGACCTTTTCGCCGAGGGTCTTGCGCAGGGTGGCGATGATGCGTTGGCCGACGTGATTGGTGCCGATGTCGGAGCAGACCGTGCAGACCAGCGCCAGCACGCAGAGCCCGGCAAAACCGAACACCACGCCCTGGGTCAGGCCGGCATCGCTGTGCAAGGCCTTGTTGATGGTCGCCAGCAGCACGGTCACGCTCAGGCCTCCGGCCATGCCGAGCATGATCGACAGGGTCACCAGGGGCCAGAAGGGCTTGAGCAGCGTAAACAGTTCGCGGATGGCGCCGCGGGGTTTAGTGGACATGAACGTCTCCCGATGTGCGCGTCAGAAAGGGGCTGTTACAGCTCGCGGGCTACCCGGAAGCCGAGGAAATCACCGCGAACCTGTGGAGCGCGGTAGTTGCGGTTACCAGAGCGTGAGAACACCGGCGCTTCGCCCCAGTCGTTGCCACGCATGACCCGTGTCTGGCACTTGCCGGTCATCCAGGCACTGCCATCGCTAGGGGCGCCGACATAGTTGGGGTGACCGCAGTCGGCAACCCACTCGTAGACATTGCCGTGCATGTCGTACACGCCGAAGGCGTTGGCCGGATAGCTGCCCACTGGCGCGGTGTACGAGTGGCCGTCGGTAGGCCCGTAGGTGTTGGCATGCTGGGCGATGCTGTACTTCTTGTCGTCGTTGTCATCGAACGGGAACGGGAACGGAGCGGTGGAGCCTGCGCGGGCGGCATACTCGCGCTCCGCCTCGCTGAGCAAGCGATAGGTGTGTGCGGTCTTGGTCGATAGCCACTGGGCGTAGTCCTGGGCATCCTGGTGGCTGACGCAGACCGCCGGCTGGCGTGGCCCCTGTTTGTAGCTCGGCTTGCTGGCTGTACAGCGACGTCCTGGGCGGTCATCGCCATCGGCGATGATCACGCCAGCTTCCTTGATGTAGGCCTCCAGTTCACCGGCGGTGACATGGAAGCGGCTGATGGCGAAGGGTCTGGCGAAGGTCACGGTGTGTTGCGGGCCTTCGTCCGGTTCGCGACCGGTCTCGCCCTCCGGCGTGCCCATCACGAAACTGCCGGCCGGCAGCACCACCATTTCCGGGCAATGCGGGCAGTCTTTGAAGACGCTGCCCGGTTTCGGCGTGTCCGCCGCCTGGGCGAATGAGCACGCCGCAAGGCCGAGCACGGCGCTGGCGGTGAGCTGGCGCAGCGTGCGCATCGCAGGCCTGGACGAAGTAAGAAGGGCATGGGGCATGGAGAAGACTCCGTCAGCGGGTGGCAACAAGAAAGGAAGGGTTCAACTGCGCAGGCGTTTGCGCAGCACGTCGATCAAGCGGTCGATCTCGGCTTCGGTATTGAGCAGGCCAGGGGCGGTGCGCACCACCGGGCCGACATCGCGGGACACGGCATCGACGACGATGCGCTGACTATTGAGGTAGCGGGCCACGGCGTCGGCGTTCTGACCCTTTACCCGGAAGAACGTGAAGCCTGCCGAGTGGCTGGCGCTACGGGGCGTCACCAGTTCGACTGTCTCAATGGTTTCCAGGCGTTGCTTGAGGTAGTCGTTGAGCCCATGGATGCGTGCCTGGATAGGCGCCTTGCCCTGCTGCAGGTGCAGCTCGAAGGCCTTGCCCAGCGCCCAGCGGTGTTCGAAGGCGTGATAGCCGCCGGGGGACAGGGTGGTGGCGAAATCCTCATCCTGCGAGAATGTCGCGATGGTCGGGTTGAGGTGCTTGAGCTCGGTGGAGGCCGCGCAGATGATCCCGGTGCCCCGTGGTCCGAACATCCATTTGTGGGTGCCGGAAATGAAATAATCGCAGTTCAGGTCGGCGAAGCGCATGTCCTCGACGCCAAAGCCATGCACACCGTCGATCACGTAAAGGATGCGGTCGCGTTCGTCACGCTGGCGATTGACCTCCTGTACCAGCGCGCCGATCTCGCCCACCGGCAGTTTCACGCCGCTGCCGGAATGCACCCAGGTCATGCCCAGTACACGGGTCTTCGGGCCGATGGCCGCGGCGATGGTGCCCAGGACCTGGTCGGTGCTGACCGTCCACGGCTCGTCGAACAGGCGCAGCCTGCGCACCGGGGTACCCTCGCGCGCGGTGCGAAAGTTCAGGGTATGGCGCGCGGCGGAATGTTCGTGCACGGTGGTGAGGATTTCCTGGCCCGGCGCAAGTTTCAGGCCACCGTAGATGAGGCCCAGACCCTCGGTGGTGCTGCCGGTGAGGGCGATTTGCCGTGGCGCCACTTCGAGGTAACGGGCTGCCCACTCGCGCACCAGGCCTTCGTGCTTCCATTCGGACTGAGTATCCCAATCGACCAGGCGCGCGGGATGTCGGTCGAACTGTGCGCGCAAGGCTTCGATGGCTTCGCGCACCGGTCGCGGATGGGAGGTGATCAGGAAGTTGGCAAAATGCGCGTAATTCGGGTCCAGGTCGAACAGGCCGCGAAAGCCTGCCCAGGGGTCGCCAGCTGCTTGCCGGGCCGGTGCCGCCTGTACGCTTGGCAGCAGCTGGGCGGTCAGGGGCAGGCTGGCGGCCAGAAGGCCGGCCTGCTTGAGGAAGGTGCGGCGGTCGTTCATGAAGGGGCTCGCAGGTTCATCGGGATGGGCTGACGCTGGGCTTGGCGGCGCTTTGCACCTGTTCCCAGACCCTCAGGAAGTTACCGCCCCAGAGCTTGGCGATATCGGCCTCGGAGTAGCCGCGGGTGATCAGTTCAGCGGTGACATTGCGGCTTTCGCTGGCGTCGTGCCAGCCGTCGATACCGCCGCCTTCGTTGAAGTCTGAGCTCAGGCCCACGTGGTCGATGCCGACCTTGCGCACCGCGTAGTCGATGGCGTCGCCATAGTCCTTGAGCGTGGCCGGAGGCTCTTGGTCGAGGGTCGCGTAGAGTTCGTTGGCGTACTGGCCAACTTTTTGTTCCGGCCAGCCGGCAATGACCGGATCGCCGGGCATCAGCGCGTAGTTCAGGTTGGCCAGCGGTGGCAGGTCATAGCGGGCGCGCATGGCGTTGAGCTGGTCCTGGGTCTTGGGGCTCAGGGGCTTGAGGTAGGTCGAGAAAGCGACGATCTGGATCACGCCGCCGCTGGCCTTGATCAGTTGCATCTCCTTGTCGGAAAGGTTGCGGGCGATGTCGACCATGGCCCGCGGGGCCGAGTGCGAGGCAACCACCGGTGCCCGGCTGAGCTGGAGCGTCTGGGTCAGCGCCTTGCTGGACATCTGTGACACATCGATGATCACGCCCAGGTCGTTGAGCCGGTGCACCGCGCGTTGGCCAAGCGGGGAGAGACCCTCCAGCGCGTCGGCGGTGTCATTGAAGAACGGCAGCGGCCGCGAGGAGTCCGCCCAGCTGTTGTTGCCGATGTAACTGAAGCCGAACATGCGCACGCCGCGTGCGGCCCAGCGATCCAGCTGATCGATGTCGTCGCCCAAGGCATAGGCGTTGAGCATGCTGAGGAACACCGCGAACTTGCCTTCGCCGTGCAGGCGGCGCAGGTCTTGCGGGGTGTAGGCGATGCCGACCTGGTTGGGGAAGTCGCGCACCATGGCGTGGATGGCGTCGTAGCGCACCTGCTGGGTGTGGCGGGCGGCCTCGACGAAGCCTGCGGTGGGGCGATGAGGGCCATTGTCGCCCGTCCAGGATTCCGGCCAGGCGAAGAGGGTCAGCGCGGCAGCGGACAGGCGCCCGCGCGCGGTCTTGGCCAGGTCGAAGCGGCCCTTGCCATCCTTGTCGGCTTCGTTGCCTCTGGTGCCGAAGGTCAGCGGCAGGGTGACATGGCTGTCGAACGAGATGATGCGCTCCTGCAGGTCGTTGGCCTGTCGGACCACCTCGCGGGGATAGCCGGCGGGGGCGTTGAAGTAATGCCAGGCAGCAAGCCCGGCGCCTGCGCTCACAGCCCCGGCCAGGATGATGTAGAGGGTTTTTTTCCAGCGTGGTGTCGTCATCTTGGTCTCAGTAGGTTCACCGGCAAGGGATGGGCACAGAGGCCGCCGCTACCTGGAGGGAACGAGCCCAGAGGGCGGAAATTTAGCCAGCCGCGGCGGCGACGGCGGGGCCGACACGCCAGGTTGTGGCGGTAAATTTCACTGGGTGTGCAACGTTCTAGCCTTGGACGGGCCGTGCTCCATGGCCGCAATGAATGCACAGGTAGTTCAATGACGATTTCTCGACGCGGGTTCATCGCCGGTGTGGCCTTGACGGGCGTGGTGGTCCCCGGGGCGTGGTATGTACAGCGCCAGAGGGCACCTGAGGCATTCCCGCCAACCCCGGGCGAGGCCACCGTCGAGCTGGCTGACACCCGTCTCCGGCAGCTGGGCGACACCCTGCGTGGTGTCTGGCGCTGGACACCGCAGGGGGCGCAGGCAGGTCTGCAGGACCTGCCCGACGGTGAACTGGAGCTGTTTCTGGATGTTGCTTCAACCGGACGAAGCCTGCGTGGTTATCTGGATACCCCCGAGCGCCTGCGTGGCGAGGAGGAGCCGCGCTACCGCGTGGTTGGCGATCTGCTCGAGGACAAGCCCGGTCACTTGCGCTGGCGGCTGTTCCCATCCCTGCCGGGTGATCAGCGCGCGCGCTACGAATGTCATGTGGTGCTCGACGAAGTCTGGGGCGCCTTCGGCAATGCCGGGCCGGCCACGCTCAGTGGGCGTATTTCGCAGCTGGACCACGCGCTTTCCTTGCCCGTGCAGGACAACCACTTCCTGGCACTCAAGCGCGCGTTCCCCGAGGCCCGCGAGCGTGCAGCCCTGTCGCCGCAACTGCTGGCCTGGCTGATTTCACCTGAACACCGCCTGTTCCATCAGCTATGGCATGCCTCCCGCGACAAATGGCACAAGTTGGACAAGGAAAAGCAGACAGCCTTGCGTGGCCTTGGCTGGCAGCCTGGACCGCGCGGCAAGGAACGCGATGCCCGCGGCCGACACAAGGACCGCAATGGCTCGGGTGAGGATTTCTTCTTCATGCACCGGCATATGCTGGGTAGCGCTCGTGGGCTGCAGGAGCTGCCGTCGTGGTCGCGCTTCCCGTTACCGCAGCCGGAGCTGGAGCGCGATCGGGCCGGCTTTGCCCGCTACTTCGACAATCACGACGGCAACGCCTTGCCACCCACCTGGCTGGCCAAGGGTGACGCGGAGTACACCCAGTGGCTTCGCGACATCAAGAGTTCCGATACCTTCCACGGCAATTTCCAGGTATGGGAGTCGCGCTACAGTGATCCGCAGTACCTGAGCACCTTGACCCTGGGACAGTTCGGCTCGGAAGTGGAGTTGGGCCTGCATGATTGGCTGCACATGCGGTGGGCCTCGGTACCCCGCGATCCGGCCAATGGCATGCCGGTACCGCTGGCGCGCACGCCGGACGATTTTTCCATGCGCTGGTACGCCGCCGAGAATGACTTTCTCGGCGACCCGTTCTCATCCCACGTCAACCCGGTGTTCTGGCAGTTCCATGGCTGGATCGACGATCGCATCGAAGACTGGTTCCGCGCCCATGAGCGCGTCCATCCAGGCGAGGTGAAGCGGCTACACGTCAATGGCGTACCCTGGTTCGCGCCTGGGCGCTGGGTCGAGGTCTCCGACCCTTGGCTGGGGCCTGATACCCACGGTTGCTCCACGGTACCTGGGTTGCGGCCCGGGCGCAGCGTCGAGATGGACCCGGAAACCATGAAGCTGGCCTTGCGCATCATCTATGGCAATGACGACATCTTCGCCAAGCTGCGGCCCAAGGTGCCTCAACGGCCCTGGTATGCGCGCAATCTGAAGGTCGCGCAGCGTTCACGCTGAGGCCGCTTGCGCAGACGCTCGTCGTTCCCTTGAGGACGGTCGCCGATGGACGAAGGCAGGGCGCGAGGATTTGGAAACATGAAGAGGGAAGCGGTTGTTGCTGAGAATAATTATAATTTGTAGTATTCCAATCTGATATCACTCAGTCCCGCCTATATGCCTGCGCTGAGCAGGGAAGCGCCAGGTGCCATCGTGGAAACTTACTATCGGGAGTTGGTGCATTTCTTGTGCGCCCGCCTGGGCAGTCGCCAGGCGGCGGAAGACGTCGCCCACGATGCCTATGTACGGGTGCTGGAGCGCACCGACGCGCAACAGATCGAGCATCCGCGCGCCTTTCTCTACCGGACCGCGCTCAACCTGATGGTTGACCGCCACCGTCGCCATCTGGTGCGGCGGGCGGAGCCACTGGACGTGCTCGAGCGCGAGGACTGCGGGCACAGTGCCGCGCTGTTGCAGAGCATGCAGACGGGCCAGCGCCTGGCGTTGATGCAACGTGCCTTGGACGAGCTCAGTGCGCCATGCCGCGACAGTTTCCTGCTGCGCAAGCTCGACCGCCTTTCCCACCAGCAGATCGCCGATCGCCTCGGCATCTCCCGCAGCCTGGTGGAGAAGCACATCGTCAATGCCATGAAGCATTGCCGGGTGCGCATGCGGCAGTGGGAAACCTGACAAGGGAGGCAAGCGCCTGAAATGGATTCGCAGCTGACTTGATTTCTCAGCGATTCCCTACAACTATCAATGAAGACCTTTTATCGGGTGTGCAGCCTGTCCAGGGCCTGCATGGGCGCAGTAGGGTCAAGGAGCATTCCAACCCCTTACTGCCCAGGTCCAGACCATGCCGAACAAATCCATGCGCATCCTCATTGCTGACGAGCACCCCAACCAGCTGCTGCAGCTGGAGAAGATGCTCAACGGCCTTGGCTATTACCGCATCGCCCCCGTGGATAGCTTCGAAGACCTGCAGCGACTGGTGCAGGGCGCGCTGCAGCCATTCAACCTGCTGCTTGGCAATCTCGACCTGGCCAGCCATGCCGGCGTCGACCTGGCGCGCTTTTGCCGGGTCAACCCGCAGATCCAGCATGCCTTGCTCTACCACTCCCAGCACCTGAAGATGCCCAGCGTGCCCGCCTCGGAACGCCAGGCGGTCAGTGTCAGCCTGCCCAAGGTGCCGGATAGCGAGGCGCTGGAGTCTTTCATGGCGATCATCGATGTGCCCATGGTTGTGGGGCAGTTGGACCTGCCTCGCGGGCTTGCGGGCAATACGGGTCATGCGCGGCGGCGGATGGACCGGGCGCCACCGCCGTTCTCGCGCCCTTCCTGACACACAAGCGGCCATCGGCGGCGGGCTTTTGTTATCCTCTTGCGCTCTACCGATCTGCGGACCGCTTCCATGACTGCCATCGATAACCCTCGTCAGCCGCGGCTCACCCGTGGCGACCATAAAACCCTGAGCCTGGCGGCACTGGGCGGAGCGTTGGAGATCTACGACTTCATCATCTTCGTATTCTTCGCCCTGACCTTGAGCCAGCTGTTCTTCCCGCCCGAGATGCCCGAGTGGCTGCGCCTGCTGCAGAGCTTCGGCATCTTCGTGACCGGTTATCTGGCGCGACCCCTGGGCGGGATCCTGATGGCCCACTTTGCCGACCATCTGGGGCGCAAGCGGGTATTCAGTCTGAGCATTCTGATGATGGCGCTGCCTTGCCTGCTGATCGGGGTGATGCCGACCTATGCCGATATCGGCTATGCCGCGCCGCTGATTCTGCTGGGCCTGCGTATTCTTCAGGGTGCTGCGGTCGGCGGCGAAGTACCCAGCGCCTGGACCTTCGTGGCCGAGCACGCGCCGCCCGGGCGACGCGGCTATGCCCTGGGCTTCCTGCAGGCGGGACTGACCTTCGGCTACCTGCTTGGGGCGCTGACCGCGACCCTGCTGGCCCAGGTATTCACGCCCCAGGAGATCCTCGACTACGCCTGGCGCTATCCGTTCCTGCTCGGTGGCGTATTCGGCGTCATTGGCGTCTGGCTGCGCCGCTGGTTGAGCGAGACACCGGTATTCCTCGCGTTGCGCGAGCGCCGAGAGCAGCCGGTGGCCTTTCCGCTGCGTCGGGTTCTGGCCGAGCATCGCCGGGCGCTGGTCCCGGCGGCGCTGCTGACGTGTGTGCTGACCTCGGCGGTGGTGGTGCTGGTGGTGATTACCCCGACCGTGATGCAGCAGCGCTTCGCCATGAGCGCCGGGCACACCTTTGCCCTGAGCAGCCTGGGCATCGTGTTCCTCAACATCGGCTGCGTGCTTGCCGGCCTGCTGGTCGATCGCCTGGGCGTCTGGCGCGCGCTGCTGATCTACAGCCTGCTGTTGCCGCTGGGCATCGGCGCGCTGTATGCCAGCCTGGTGGGGGCGTGGGGTTGGACGGGCCTGGCCTACGCCTTGGCCGGGCTGTCCTGTGGCGTGGTGGGGGTGGTGCCGTCGGTGATGGTTGGGCTGTTCCCTGCCGAGATCCGCGTGTCGGGCATCTCGTTTACCTACAATATCGCCTACGCGCTGTGGGCCAGCACTACGCCGCTGGCGCTGATCGCCCTGATGCCATGGAGCCCATGGGTGTGCGTCGGGTTCTGCCTGATCATGGGCACGGTGGGGGCGCTCACGGCGCTGTATTTCGGGCAACGTGGGTCGTTAGCGGTTGGGGTGGAGACGGCTATCAGGTGCGGCGCTTGAGAGAACCATAAAAAAGCCCCCTGAGCCTGACGGCCAGGGGGCTTTTCAGTTAGCGGCGACTTACATGTTCGGGTAAGTCGGTCCGCCAGCGCCTTCCGGGGCCACCCAGGTGATGTTCTGGGCCGGGTCCTTGATGTCGCAGGTCTTGCAGTGCACGCAGTTCTGCGCGTTGATCTGGAAGCGCTTGCCGCCATCTTCCTGGGTGACCACCTCGTACACGCCGGCGGGGCAGTAGCGTTGGGCCGGTTCGTCATACAGCGGCAGGTTGCTGGCGATCGGAATATTCGGATCGGTCAGCTTCAGGTGGCAGGGCTGCTCTTCTTCATGGTTGGTGCCCGAGATGAACACCGAGCTGAGCTTGTCGAAGCTGAGCTTGCCGTCCGGTTTCGGGTAGTCGATCTTTTTCGAATCGGCAGCAAGCTTGAGGCAGGCGTAGTCCGGCTTGGTATCGCGCAAGGTGAACGGCAGCTTGCCGGCGAACCAGTTCTGGTCGATATAGTTGAACGCGCCGCCCAGCAGCGGGCCGAACTTGTGCAACGCCGAGCCGAAGTTGCGGCTGGCGAACAGCTCTTCGTACAGCCAGCTGGCCTTGAAGGCCTCGACGTAGGTGTTGAGCTGGTCGCCGCCTTCGCTGCCGGCGAACAAGGCGTCGGCCACGGCGTCGGCGGCGAGCATGCCGGACTTCATGGCGGTGTGGCTGCCCTTGATCTTGGCGAAGTTCAGGGTGCCCAGGTCGCAACCGATCAGCGCGCCGCCGTTGAAGACCATCTTGGGCAGCGAGTTCAGGCCGCCCTTGGCGATTGCACGGGCGCCGTAGCTGATGCGCTTGCCGCCGTCCAGGTACTGCTTCATCACCGGATGGTGCTTGAGGCGCTGGAACTCATCGAAGGGCGACAGGTAAGGGTTGCTGTAGGACAGGTCGACAATCAGGCCGACCACCACCTGGTTGTTCTCCAGGTGATAGAGGAACGAGCCGCCCGTGTTCTCGGCGTTCATCACATCCAGTGGCCAGCCGGCGGTATGCACCACCAGCCCTTGCTGGTGCTTGGCCGGGTCGATTTCCCAGATTTCCTTGAGGCCGATGCCGTAGTGCTGGGCGTCGGCTTCGTTGTCGAGCTTGAAGCGCCTGATCAGCTGTTTGCCGATATGCCCGCGGCAGCCTTCGGCGAACAGCGTGTACTTGCCGCGCAGCTCCATGCCTGGGGTGTACAGGCCGTCCTTGGGATTGCCCTCGCGGTCGACACCCAGGTCACCGGTGATGATCCCGCGGACCACGCCGTTTTCGTCGAACAGTGCCTCCTGGGCAGAGAAGCCTGGGTAGACCTCTACGCCCAGGCTCTCGGCCTGCTGGGCGAGCCAGCGGCACAGGTTGCCCAGCGAGATGATGTAGTTGCCTTGGTTGTGCATGGTCTTGGGCACGAACAGGTCGGGCACCTTGACCGAGCTTTCACCATCCTTGAGCACATAGATGTCGTCGCGCTTGACCTCGGTGTTCAGCGGCGCGCCGAGCTCCTTCCAGTCGGGGAACAGTTCGTTCAGGGCGCGCGGCTCGAACACCGCGCCGGAGAGGATGTGGGCACCGACCTCGGAACCTTTCTCGACCACGCAGACGCTGATCTCGCTACCGGCTTCGGCGGCTTTCTGCTTCAGGCGGCAGGCGGCGGACAGGCCCGCCGGGCCGGCGCCGACGATGACCACGTCGAATTCCATGTATTCGCGTTCCACAGGTTCTCTCCTACTCAAGGCTCATCGCGTTGCTTGTCTATAGTGGGTGTCGAGCGGTCACATACAGCTACGCTGGCTGTAGTTTCGTTCATGAGGGACTACACCGCTTCGTCTTGGTCGCGCATTATATCTACACCACTTGGCGGGTCCAATACAAACGTTTGTTTGAATTTGCCGGAGCCCAGTAAAATCACTGAAGCGCGGCTGGAGGCTGGCCAATTTGCCGTATTGACCGGATTGGGCGTTACGGTCAAGATACGAGCGGTTTTACGCTCGCCGTAGGCTGACCGGCGGATGCAGGAGCACCCCTAAAGACCAGGCGAAAAGCAGGGCAGTCAGGCTTTGCCTCGCTTTGTAGTGAATTCTACACGTCACGACAGAAAATGACCCGTGGGTTTTGACCCGTGGGGGTCGGAACAAGACTGATCGGTCCGTCTAAATCCGCCCGCCCCAGCTCGTTTTTAGAGGTGCCCTTGTACCCGCGCGCAATCGCCGGGCATGCCCCAGGCGACATTCTTTTCACCGGAGAGTAACGAGGAATCCATGAAGGTTCTTGTAGCTGTCAAACGAGTGGTCGACTACAACGTCAAGGTTCGCGTCAAGGCGGACAACTCCGGCGTCGACCTCGCCAACGTCAAGATGTCCATGAACCCCTTCTGCGAAATTGCCGTGGAAGAAGCCGTGCGCCTGAAG
>Ga0160433_100455_pt1 | contig 20670 bp, 18 predicted proteins | sample HID1972K_E0MG_FD_108235 | JGI IMG/M metagenome (GOLD analysis project Ga0160433, IMG submission 108235) | Enriched pill bug-associated microbial communities from UW Madison campus, WI, USA - HID1972K_E0 MG | ecosystem: Host-associated > Arthropoda: Insects > Digestive system > Unclassified ...
GCACCGCGGTGTATGGCACCGGCTTCGCCGGTGTTCGCGGGCAAGACCCGCTCCCACAGGGTTAGCAGCGCCTGGAAAACCATAATTAAATCAGTAAGATAAATTTTGTTCTATAGGAGATCGGTATCGGGGTGTGCATCCCTGGCACCCAGCAGGATCGGGCGAACGTGCTGGGTGCCGCGGATGAGGCGCTCTACCGGGCCAAGGCCAATGGCCGCAACCGGGGGAGCAGCCGCTCGCTTAGGAGCGGGCGCGGGCCTTGTCGCGCAGGTCCCGGACCTGGTCATGATTACGCTGCACGCCTTGCAGTTGGCGTTCGACCACGGCGTAGACCGGGTCGGTGGCGGTCAAACGGTATTTGGCTAACTTCTCGCGCGCGTCCTTGTACGCTTTCAGCGCGTAGTCTTCGCCGCGCTCGACTTCTTCGAGCACAGCTAATTCATCCTTACCGGTAAACAGCGATTTGAGATTGACCCAACCGCGGTGCATGTCGCCGGTCACGCTGGTAGAGGTTTCTGGATCGCCACCCAGGCGCCGGACTTCGCCTTGCAGCTCGGTGGCCGCGGTGCCGCAATCCAGTGCACGCTGCACGAAGAACGCTTTGAGGTCGGGATCCTTGACGTCATCAGCCGACTCGCGGAAGCCCTTTTCGCCGTCCTTGCTGTACTCGATCAGGTCGTTAAGTACATCGATCACGTCTTTGTTCGGGTTGCTCATGGCAAATCTCCTTGTTGCACAGGTGGAAGTCCTGATAGCTGGAGCAGCCTTCGTGCCAGTCTCGCCCTCCTTAGAAATTCAATATATATCAGCCGTTTAGCAAATAATGAACGAGGACGTTCGCCGCATTCTGCATGAACTGTCCTTTGGCCTTCGTGCAGATTGCAGTATGGTCGGCGCTTTCAACGAGACAGGCGCTGGCGATGAACCCGCAAACCCTCGAACTGCTGGTCACCCGTGAGATGCCCTATGGCAAATACCAAGGCCGCCTGATCGCCGACCTGCCTGGAGACTACCTGGGCTGGTTCGCGCGCAAGGGCTTTCCCAAGGGTGAGCTGGGCGGGTTGCTGGCGCTGATGCACGAGATCGACCACAACGGCCTGGGCGAGCTGTTGGTGCCGTTGCGACGCAAGCACCGCCGGGCGTGATCGCTAATGTGGGTACAGTGGAGCGCGCCCCACACCACGCATGACAGTCTCTTGCCTCTGGGAGAGAGCGAAAGTGAGCTTGGCTCGACACCGATTGTGGCCGCGGCCCTCACCCCCAACCCTCTCCCCCTGGGAGAGGGCTAGGGTGAGGGTTGGCCTCGACACGGGTTGTGTCCGTAACCCGCGCACGACCAAGCGACGCCTTTTCCCTGCACCATGCCCTTCCCTCATCCCTGCACCGGCGCCACCGCCAGTTCCACCTGCTCGCTGCGCTTGAGCAGCGCATAGACTACTGCGGTCACCAGGCTACCTGCGACAATCGCCAACAGGTACAGCAACGCATGATTGATCGCGTTGGGCACCAGCAGGACGAACAGCCCGCCATGCGGCGCCACCAGCTTGCAGCCGAAGTACATCGACAGCGCGCCAGTGAGCGCGCCGCCGGCGATGCTGGCCGGGATCACCCGCAGCGGGTCCTTGGCGGCAAACGGGATCGCGCCCTCGGAAATGAAGCACAACCCCAGCACCAATGCCGCCTTGCCCGCCTCGCGCTCGCTCTGGGCGAACTTGCGCCGGGCAATGAAGGTGGCAATGCCCAGGCCGATCGGCGGCACCATGCCAGCGGCCATGGTCGCGGCCATCGGCGCGAAGCTGGAGGACGACAGCAGGCCGACGGAAAACGCATAGGCTGCCTTGTTGATCGGGCCACCGAGGTCGACGCACATCATCCCACCGAGCAACAGGCCAAGCAGGATGGCGTTGGTGGTGCCCATGCTGTCGAGGAACAGGGTCAGGCTGTCGAGCATGGCCGCCACCGGCTGCCCCACCACGTAGATCATCACCAGCCCGGTGAACAAACTGCCCAGCAGCGGGATGATCAGGATCGGCTTGAGCGCTTCCAGGCTGGTCGGCAGGCGCACCCAGTGGCTGATGGCCTTGGCGCTGTAGCCCGCCAGGAAACCGGCCACGATACCGCCGATGAAGCCCGCGCCCAGCAGCGTCGCGAGCATGCCGCCGATCATCCCCGGCGCCAGACCCGGGCGGTCGGCGATCGACCAGGCAATGTAGCCGGCCAGCAACGGCACCATCAGCTTGAACGCCGCCTCCGCGCCGATCTGCCGTAGCGCCGCCGGCAAGCTGCCGGCTTCCTGGTAGGCATCGATGCCAAAGACATAGGACAAGGCAATCAGCAAGCCACCGGCGACCACCATCGGCAGCATGAACGAGACGCCGGTCAACAGGTGCTTGTAGACCCCAGCCTTCTCGCCGCTGCGGGCGGCGCTTGCCGCGGCGGTCCCGGCGCCTTCCACCTTGCCTTCGGCCAGCGCCTTGGTCAGTGTGGCCTGGGCCTGCTTGAGGGCGATGCCGGTGCCGCAGCGGTAGATGCGTTTGCCGGCAAAGCGTGCAGCGGGGACCTCGATATCGGCGGCCAGCAGTACCACGTCAGCCTCGGCGATCGCCTCGGCAGACAACGGATTGCGCGCGCCCACCGAGCCCTGGGTCTCGACGATCAGCGGGTGACCCAGTTGCTGCGCTGCCTGCTGCAAGGCCTCGGCGGCCATGAAAGTGTGGGCAACGCCCGTCGGGCAGGCGGTGACCGCGACGATCTTGCGCACCGCCGTGACAGCGGCAGGCTCAGCGCTCGTGACCTTCTCGAGCAGCTCGGCCTTGTCGGCGGCCTCTTCAAGGAACCCCTCGCGGTCCGCCAGGGCCTGGGCCGGCGTGCTCTGGTAGACGCGCTTGCCGACGAAGCGGGTCAGGTCGACCGGGCCGGTGGCCACGACCAGTACCCAGTCGGCGGCGGCGATCTCGGCGGCTGACAGGCGCCGTTCCGGGTGCTCGCGGTCCTGCACTTCGACGCAGGTACCCCAGCCATGGCGCTGTGCCGCGGCCGCCAGCAGGCGCGCACTGAGCACGCTGGAGACCTGCCCGTTGGGGCAGGCGGTAATGATGGCAATGTTCATTGGCAACCCTCTTGTTCTTCTGTCAGTTGCACAGCGGCTTCCAGCTGCGCCAGTTGCGCGCGGTCACCCAGGCCGAAGCCGATCTGGGTGACGGCCTGGGCAGCGATGGCCGTGGCGCGGCGCAGCGTCTGGCTAGGCTTTTCTGCTTGCAGCAGGCCGTGCAGCATGCCCGCCACCAGTGAGTCCCCCGCCCCGACAGTACTGGCCACCCGCACCTGCGGCGGCTGTGCGTGCAGCACCTGGCCCTGGGCGTACCAGCTCAGGCCCTGCGCTCCCTGGGACACCACCACATGCTCGACGCCGCTGGCCAACAGGCGCTCGGCCGCGGCACGCTGTTCGGCGCGGCCCAGCACCGGCACGCCGAGCACCTCGCCAAGCTCTTCGGCGTTCGGCTTGACCAGCCAGGGGGCGGCCTCCAGGCCGGCGCGCAGGGCTTCGCCGCTGCTGTCCAGGACGACCCTGAGGCCCTGGGTCTTGAGCTGCAACAGCAGTTGGCGCAGCCATTGCGGGCTGATCCCGCGAGGCAAGCTGCCGGCCACCACTACCGCGTCGTGGCCGCTGGCGAGCGGCTCGAGACTGCGCAACAAGGCACTCTGGGCGCGCTCATCGACCTCCGGCCCCTGGCCATTGATGTCGGTGACGCGCCCATCGGCCTCGACCAGCTTGATGTTGCTGCGGGTTTCGCCAGGCACCCGGACGAAGCAGTCGGCAAAGCCGCGCCGGTCGAACAATGCCTCGAACGGTTGCAGGTTGTCGCAGCCGAGGAAGCCACCGACGCTGACACTGTGCCCGAGGTCGGCCAGCACCTGGGCAACGTTCAGGCCCTTGCCGGCGGCGTGGCTGTGCTGGGCCTGGCAGCGGTTGACGTGCCCGGCGCGCAGCACATCCAGGCTGATGGTGACGTCCAGCGCAGGATTGAGGGTCAGGGTAAGGATCTTGGCCATCAGTGATTCTCCACCAGCGCCCGTACCGCTTCGGCGCTGTCTTGCTGCAAGGCCTGGCGCGCCAGCGCGCGGGCCTGTTGGTGATCGGTTTCGCGGACCAGCGCCTTGACCTCGGCGATGCTGCGCGCCGAGACGCTGAGTTCGTCCACGTCCAGCCCAAGCAACAGCGCCACCGCCTGCGGATCGGCCGCCAGTTCGCCGCACACGCCGACCCACTTGCCTTCGGCGTGGGCGGCGCGCACGGTCATGTCGATCAGCTGCAATACCGCCGGGTGCAGGCCGTCGGCTTGCGCGGAAAGGCTCGGGTGACCGCGGTCGATGGCCAGGGTGTACTGGGTCAGGTCGTTGGTGCCGATGCTGAAGAAGTCGACTTCGCGCGCCAACCGAGGCGCCAGCAGGGCCGCCGACGGCACCTCGACCATGATGCCCAGCTGCAGGTCACTGACCGGGATCTGCTCGCGCAGACGCTCGACCATGGCCCGGGCCTGGCGCCATTCCTGGACCTGCCCAACCATCGGGAACATGATCCGCAGCGGCCGCTCACCCGCGGCCTGGAGCAAGGCACGCAACTGGTCCTCCATGATCTGCGGACGTTGCAGGGTCAGGCGCACGCCGCGCACGCCAAGGAAGGGGTTTTCTTCCGCGGCGATCGGCCAGTACGGCAAGGGCTTGTCGCCACCGACGTCGAGCGTACGCACCACCAGCGGTCGTCCGCCAAGCCCATCGAGCACGCGGCGGTATTCGGCTTCCTGGGTCGCGACATCCGGCGCCTGGGGGTGCGCCATGAAGATCAGCTCGGTGCGCAGCAAGCCGACGCCTTCGGCGCCCTGGTCGACGACCTTGTCGATACCCGTGCTCTGGCCGATGTTGGCGAATACCTCGACGGCATGGCCGTCGCGCGTCACCGCCGGTGCCAGACGGTGTGCCCAGGCCGCCTGCAGGCGCTGTTCGCGCTGCGCGCGCTCGGCCAGGGCGCGTTGCAGCTCGTCCTCGGCCGGGGCCACGCTCAGGCGCCCACGCTGGCCATCGAGCAGCAACAGCGTGCCAGCGTCCAGCAACAGTACCGCCTCACCGACACCCACCACTGCGGGAATCCCCAGCGCGCGGGCGACGATGGCGCTGTGCGCGGTCGCGCCGCCGTGGGCGGTGACGATGCCGGCGACCCGCGCCGGGTCCAGGCGGGCGACGTCTGACGGGCCGACCTCGGCCATCACCAACACATAAGGTTGCTCCGGCGCCGGGTGTTCCTCGATGCCGCACAGCTGCGCCAGCACCCGCCGACCGACGTCGCGCAGGTCGGCGGCGCGCTCGGCGAGCAGCGCGTCGTTGAGCGACTCCTGCTGGCGCGCGGCAGCCTCGATCACCGCCATCCACGCCGCAGCAGCGCTTTCACCCTGGCGCAGGCGCTGCTCGACGTCATCGGTCAAGGCCGGGTCGGCCAGCATTTCCTGGTGGGTAACGAAGATTTCGCCGATGGCCTTGTCGCTGCGTTGCACCAGCTCTTGCAGCTCGCCGCCGACCACCGCCAGTGCACGGCACAGCTGCAGGCGCTCATGCTGCAGCGACTCACCGCGCAGCGGGTAGTCGATCTTGCGCTCGACCTGGACGTGCGCCGGCCCGCAGACGATGCCTGGCGATGCCGCCACGCCCTGGATCCGGCTGCCGGCGGGGGGCGCTACAAGCTTGACTTCAGGCGTCGCCATCAATGGCTCAGGCGCGGCGGCCAAAGGCTCCACCTCCTCGCCCAGGCCCTCGACGATCGCTGCCCGCAGCACGGGCAAGGCGTCATCAGCGATGCTCGGCTCGGCAATCAGCTCCAGCACCTGGCCACGCCGCGCCCCAAGGCTGAGCAACTTGCTCAAGCTCTTCACCGACACTGCCGGCTGGGTGCTGTCGACCAGCCGCACGCGGATATCGCCCTCGAAGCCCTTGGCCAACTGCGCCAGGGCCTTGGCCGGACGTGCGTGCAGGCCGTGGGGGTTGGCCAGGACCACGCGAACGCTCGGCCAGTCCGCCGGCACATCGCCGCCCAGCACTTGCAGCACGGCGCGGCTGCTGGTGGCCTGGTAGAGCATCTGTCCGCGACCTTCGATCAGCACTTCGCAGAGCCGTTCGAGTAGCGCCTGGTGTGCAGCGCCCAGGCTGGCCAGGCAGAACAGGCCATTGAGCGGTTGATCGCGGTAGCGCAGCGGCTGCTGCGGCGTAATGAAGGCCAGGCCAGGCTGGCGCACCTGCCGTTCGCTGTGCAGCCACCACAGGCCCTCGCCGAGTGGCAGCGGCTCGGCTTGTTGCAGCACGGCGGCGAAGCCGTTGTCGACACACTCGGCGCGTTGCAGCAAGCGCGCACCGCGCCAAGCCAGCTCGTCGAAGTCATCGGCCGCCACGCCCAGTCCGATCAGTTGCGCATCCAGGGCCAGGGCCTGGGGCGCGCCTTGCAGCAGCTTGAGCAGCGCCTCGGCGGAGCCGGCCCGGCGCAGCGCCTGGGCCAGGTCGGTCTCGCCCAGGGCGCGGGTCAGCAGTTGCAGCAGGCGCAAGTGTTCGTCGGAACGGGCGGCGATACCGATGGCCAGATAGACGATCTGCCCGTCACCCCAGTCCACCCCGTCGGGGAACTGCAGCAGGCGCACACCGGTGGCAAAGACCAGATCGCGGGTCTGCGGGGTGCCATGGGGGATGGCGATGCCTTGGCCGAGGAAGGTCGAGCCTTGCGCCTCGCGCGCTTGCAGACCCTCAAGGTAGCCTTCGGCGACCAATCCATCGGCAACCAGACGATCAGCCAACAGGCGTAGCGCTGCGGGCTTGTCCGCGGCAACCTGCCCCATGGCTATCTGCTCCTTGGCGAGCTCGAGCATGACCTTTCTCCTCTGCAGTACCTGAGCCGGTACTGAGGTATTGTTGTGAAATTTCTGACAAGGACCAGTGTGGCAGCCCTCGACGCAGGCGACAGACAGGGCAGTAAAAACGCCTGCTGAAACGATTAATCAGGATCAGCGGGCACGTTACTCGATAATCTTCCATCGAAAAAGCCCCATCCTGTCGGACAATTGCGACAATGGTCATCTGCGCACGAACCCAGGGATCGGTGACACTGGCCGGCCACGTTCAACAGCAGCCCCGGTAATAACAAGGAAAATTCGGTGAAACTCAGCGATATCGCCCGTCTGGCCGGTGTGTCCGTCACCACCGCCAGCTACGTCATCAATGGCAAGGCCGAACAGCAGCGCATCAGCAACAGCACTGTCGAGCGCGTGCGCGCGGTGGTCGAGGCCCACGGCTTCACGCCCAATCCCCAAGCCGCGGGCCTGCGCAGCCGGCATACCCGCACGCTCGGCTTCATCCTTCCAGACCTGGAAAACCCCAGCTACGCGCGCATCGCCAAGCAGCTCGAGCAAGGCGCCCGTGCCCGTGGCTACCAGCTGCTGATCGCCAGCAGCGACGACCAGCCCGACAGCGAACGCCAGTTGCAGCAACTGTTCCGCGCGCGTCGCTGCGACGCCCTGTTCGTTGCCAGTTGCCTGCCCGCCGAAGACCACAGCTATCGCGAGTTGCAAGACAAGGGCCTGCCGGTGATCGCCATCGACCGTCGCCTCGATCCGCAACACTTCTGCTCGGTGATCAGCGACGACCTCCACGCCAGCCTGCAACTGGCGCAAAGCCTGCTGGCCACGGCGCCCCAACGCATCGCCCTGATCGGCGCCCGCCCGGAGCTGAGCGTCAGCCAGGCCCGCGCCGGGGGCTTCGATCAGGCCTTGCAAGGGTTTGAGGGCCAGGTCAGCCGCTACCAGGGCGAGGCCTTCAGCCGCGCGTGCGGTCAACGCCTGATGCAGCAACTGATCGCCGAACTGGGCGGCCTCCCCGATGCCTTGGTGACCACGTCCTACGTCCTGCTGCAAGGCGTGTTCGATGCCCTGCAAGCACGCCCGGCCGATGCGCGCAGCCTGCAGTTGGGCACCTTCGGTGACAACCAGCTGCTCGACTTCCTGCCCCTGCCGGTCAACGCCATGGCCCAGCAACACGGCCTGATCGCTGCGACCGCATTGGAACTGGCCCTGGCCGCCGTGGAAGACAAGCGCTACGAACCCGGCGTGCATGCCATCGCCCGCACCTTCAAGCAACGCATCGTCCCGGCCTGAACATGCGCCTGATCGACACCCATACCCATCTGGACTTTCCAGACTTCGACGCCGACCGCGACCGTCTGCTTGCCAATGCCAGTGCGCGCGGGGTCGAGCGCATGGTGCTGCTGGGGGTCCATCAGGACAACTGGCAGCGGGTCTGGGACCTGGTGTGCGGTGACCCACACCTGCACGCCGCCTTCGGCCTGCACCCGGTCTACCTCGAGCAGCACCTTCCCGAGCATCTTGGGCACTTGCGCGACTGGCTCGAGCAGCTGCACGGCCATGCCCAGTTATGTGCGGTCGGCGAGTTCGGCTTGGACTACTACCTGCCGGAGCTGGACAAGGCGCGCCAGCAGGCGCTGTTCGAAGCGCAGCTGCAGTTGGCGGTGGACTTCGATCTGCCGGCCCTGCTCCACGTGCGCCGCAGCCATGCCCAGGTGATCGCCACCCTCAAGCGCTACAAGCTCAAGCGTGCCGGCATCATCCATGCCTTCGCCGGCAGCTACGAAGAGGCCCGCGAATACATCAAGCTCGGCTTCAAGCTCGGCCTCGGCGGCGCCGCCACCTGGCCCCAGGCCCTGCGCCTGCGCAAGGTACTGCCGCGGTTACCGCTGCAGAGCCTGGTCCTGGAAACCGATGCGCCAGACATGGCGCCGGCCATGTTTGCGGGGCAACGGAACAGTCCGGAGCATCTGCCTGAGATCGCCACGGCGCTGGCCGAAGTGATCGGGGTCAACGCCCAGACGCTGGCCGAGGTCACCCGCCGTAATGCCTGTGAGCTGTTCGGCTGGTAATGGCCTGGCAAGCCTTCGGCGAAGGCCTTACCCGAGCACCGTCCACAACGCAAAGGCCGCATACCACAGCACCGCGCAGCGCAGCAGCAGCTCCCACAAGCTATCCAGGGTGGCCAGGCCTTGCGGGCCGGCCTCGCCCGGCTGGAGGTCGTCGGCGACCTGTCCGACCTTGGCCACCAGGTGAGCGGCACTGATTTGCCAGTTCAGCAATTCGTGCAGCATCAACCGGCTGACCGCCATGAAGTTGCCCACCAAGGCAAAGCTCAGGGCCAGCACCCGTACCGGCAGCCAGTCCAGGGCATGGCGCAGCTGCTCGGCACGTTGCTGGAGCGCAGCCTGGCGGCTGTGCTGTGCGCACAGGTCGAGCAAGCGGTAGGCCAGTGCCGCGCCGGGACCGAGCAGGAAGTACCAGAAAATGACCGCGAAGAAGCTCTGGTAGGCTTGCCACAGCAGGTGGCCCTGGACCCGCGAGAGCAGGCCATCGGCATCCTCGGCGACCAGCCCCAGGTCACGCTCGGCCACGTGCAGCGCGGCTTGCTGGTCGCCGCGCCGCCAGGCATCGCGGAAGGGGCCAAGGGCCGCCTTGGTGTCCCCACGGCCAAGGCTGTAGATCAACACCAGCAGGTGCACGGGTAAGGCCAGCAGGCCATAGGCCACGGGCTCCAGCACGTACAGCAGCAGCACCAGCAGGGCGACGGGTGCCAGCACCAGGATGCTCAGGGTCCACCAGGGATGCACCTTGCCGCTGCGCTCCAGGCGGACCAGCTCGCCGAGCAAGAAGCCGTCTCGCTGCAGCCGGTGCCGCAGGGCGGAAAACTTCTCGACCCACAACACCAGCACCAACACCAGAAAACTCATGCCTTGTCCTCGTAGTCCTGCAGGGAGGCGCGGTAGCGTTCCCAGTCGAAAGCCGGCCCCGGATCGGTCTTGCGCACCGGGGCGATGTCACTGTGACCACAGATGCGTTGCCGGTCGATGGCCGGCCAGGCCGCACGTATCTGCCAAGTCAGTTGCTCCAGCGTCGCATATTGCGCATCGGTGTAGGGCAGCTCGTCGGTGCCTTCGAGCTCGATGCCGATGGAGAAATCATTGCAGGCCTCACGGCCCTCGAAACTTGAAGTTCCCGCATGCCAGGCGCGCTCCAGGCACGACACGAACTGCGTCACCGCGCCATCGCGCTCGACGAACAGGTGCGCGGAAACCTTCAGGTGATCGATACCCTGGAAATACGGGTGCTCGTCTGGGTCCAGGGCATTCTGGAAAAATGCCTGCACCTTGCCGGTACCAAAACAGCCGGGCGGCAGGCTGATGTTGTGGATCACCAGCAGGGAAATGCATTCGCCTTCGGGACGGGCGTTGAAATTCGGTGAGGGGCAATGGGTGACGCCGGTGAACCAGCCTGTTTCACGGTCCAATTGCATGGGCAAATCCTGAGACACATGGGACGTGGGCTCAGTATGCCCCGAGCCTGTGACGGATGCATGGTACAAATCGCTACCGCTCACAGCGGCGGCTGGCGACCCAGCCGTTCAAGCGCGGCGGCCAACGGCCGGTCGTCCTGGACCTTCAGCGGAGCCAGGGCGACGCTGGTGAACCCGTCCATGGTCTTTACGGCCCACGACCACGCGAGGGCCGGTCGCCGTGCTTCAGGCACGCCAGCAACAGCGCCTGGCTCCCGCCCTGCGCAGGGCTTGCCACAGCACCGTTCGTCAGGCGTTTCAGACCGCGAGTTGGACCAAATGCTCAGTTCGACTAACCAAAGGTCGTGCCTTGGGCGGCTGTACACGCCGCCGCCCTGCCCTATAATCGCCGGCACCTAGCTTGTGGAGTCCACCATGCCGAACCTACGCCTCGCCGATTTGACCGCCGAAATCGAAGCCAACGTGCGCCGCGCGTTGCTGGAAGACATCGGCAGCGGCGACATCACCGCCCAACTGATCCCGGCGGAGCGCCTGGCCAAGGCGACCATCATCACCCGTGACGACTGCGTGATCAGCGGCACGCCCTGGGTCGACGCGGTATTCCGCCAGCTCGATCCGCGCGTGGCGGTGCACTGGCAGGTCAGCGATGGCGACCGTGCCAAGGCCAACCAGACGTTGTTCCACCTCGAAGGTCCGGCCCGTTCCCTGCTCAGCGGCGAACGCACGGCGCTCAACTTCCTGCAGATGCTGTCGGGGGTGGCTACCCGCGCGGCATCGCTTGCCGAGTTGGTCGCTGGCACCCAGGTGCGCCTGCTCGACACCCGCAAGACCTTGCCTGGCCTGCGCCTGGCACAAAAATACGCGATCACTTGCGGCGGCTGCGACAACCACCGCATCGGCCTCTACGACGCCTTCCTGATCAAGGAAAACCATATCGCCGCCAGCGGTGGCATCGCCGAAGCGATCACCGCGGCGCGGCGCATCGCGCCAGGCAAGCCGGTGGAAGTCGAGGTGGAGAGCCTGACCGAGCTGCAGCAAGCGCTCACGGCGGGGGCCGATATCATCATGCTCGACGAGCTGAGCCTGGATGAAATGCGCGAAGCCGTACGCATCACTGCCGGCAAGGCCAAGCTGGAAGCCAGCGGCGGCGTCAGCGAGAATACGCTTCGGGTAATCGCCGAGACCGGTGTGGACTACATCTCCATCGGTGCCATGACCAAGGATGTGAAAGCTGTCGACCTGTCGATGCGCCTGAGCCTCTGAGTCATCGCGCGGACACAAAAAACCGGCCATGAAGGCCGGTTTTTTTGTGCGCCCGGGGGGCGCCGGACGGTCAGAACGAAGCGTTCTGCAGGCCGTCCAGGTAACGCTCGACGTCCAGGGCCGCCATGCAGCCAGCGCCGGCCGAGGTGATGGCCTGGCGGTAGACGTGGTCGGCCACGTCGCCAGCCGCGAACACGCCGTCGACGTTGGTGGCGGTGGCGTTGCCTTCACGGCCGCCCTGGACCACCAGGTAGCCGTCCTTGAGGGTCAGCTGGCCTTCGAACAGCGAGGTGTTCGGGGTGTGGCCAATGGCGATGAACACGCCGTCCACCTTGATCTCGTCGCTGGTACCGTCGTTGTTCTTCAGGCGCGCGCCAGTCACGCCCATGTTGTCACCCAGCACTTCGTCCAGGGTCGCGTTGAGCTTGAGCTCGATCTTGCCTTCGGCCACACGGGCGTGCAGCTTGTCGATCAGGATCTTTTCGGCGCGGAAAGTCTCGCGGCGGTGCACCAAGGTGACCTTGCTGGCGATGTTGGCCAGGTACAGGGCTTCTTCCACGGCGGTGTTGCCGCCGCCTACCACTGCAACAGGCTTGTTGCGGTAGAAGAAACCGTCGCAGGTGGCGCAGGCCGATACGCCCTTGCCCATGAACTGCTCTTCGGACGGCAGGCCCAGGTAACGAGCGCTGGCACCGGTGGCGATGATCAGCGCGTCGCAGGTGTAGGTGCCACTGTCACCGCGCAGGGTGTAGGGCTTTTGCGCCAGGTCGACGGCGTTGATGTGGTCGAAGACGATCTCGGTCTCGAAGCGCTCGGCGTGTTCCTGCATGCGTTGCATCAGCGCCGGGCCGGTCAGGCCATGGGCGTCGCCCGGCCAGTTGTCGACTTCGGTGGTGGTGGTCAGCTGGCCGCCGGCCTGCATGCCAGTGATCAGCAGTGGCTTGAGGTTGGCACGGGCAGCATAGACCGCGGCGCTGTAGCCGGCAGGGCCGGAACCGAGAATGATGACTCGCGAATGACGTGCTTCAGACATGACGGGCTCCTGTCGGGCTGGCCCGCATTGGCCAGCCTCGGATCGCCGGCATTGCCGGCGGGAATGAAAAAGAACCTGCGCAGCACTTGGGGAAGGCTGTTACCCGCAGGTCCTGAAAAAACGGGACCTTTGCCTTACAGGCTGGTGGCGTTTTCCGCCAGGTAGTCGGCCACGCCCTTGGCGTCGGCCTTCATGCCTTTCTGACCCTTGCGCCAGCCGGCCGGGCAGACTTCGCCGTGCTGCTCGGTGAACTGCAGGGCTTCGACCAGACGGATCATCTCGTCGACTTCACGACCCAGCGGCAGGTTGTTGACTACTTGGTGCTGCACCACGCCTTGCTGGTCGATCAGGAACGAGGCACGCAGGGCCACGCCGTCATCGTGCTCGATGCCGTAGGCACGGGTGATCTCGTGCTTGACGTCAGCGACCATGGTGAACTCGACTTCGCCGATGCCGCCCTTCTCCACCGGCGTGCTGCGCCAGGCGTGGTGGGTGAACTGCGAGTCGATCGAGACGCCGACCACTTCCACACCCAGCTCGCGGAATGTGTCCATGCGGTTGTTATGAGCAATGATTTCCGACGGGCAGACGAAGGTGAAGTCCAGCGGCCAGAAGAACAGCACGACGTATTTGCCGCGCAGGGACGACAGCTTGAAGCTGTCGACGATCGAGCCGTCGCCCAGCACGGCGGCCGAGTCGAAATCAGGGGCTTGCTTGTTGACCAGAATGCTCATGGAAACTCCTTTAAAGTCAGGATCCGAAGGCGTTGAAAAGATGCGCGCACTTTAGCGAGGTGGCAGAGATTAAGGAAATATCCTTCGACAATCCACCTTATAGACCTGCTCTATTCAACGACTACAGACTGCAAAGCCTTGCTATTGGACAGGCGGCGGACGCGCCTGGCTTTGTTACAGGCCGTTTCCCAGTTCTCCCCTGGCTTTCGCCAGCGCGGCAAACTCGGTAAGGTCAGCGCGTGCCCCTCATCCCGGAGTTTCTTGATGCAAGCCCCTGTTCTCTCTGGCCCTCAGTACCTGCGCGAAGGGCTGAAACTGGTCCTGAGCCCGAGCCTGCGCCTGTTCGTCCTGTTGCCGTTGACCATCAACCTGGCGCTATTCATCGGCCTGGTGTATTTCGCCAGCCACCAGTTCAGCCTGTGGGTGAATGCCTTGATGCCGACCTTGCCGGACTGGCTGGGCTTTCTCACCTACCTCCTCTGGCCGCTGTTCGTTGCGCTGGTGGTGTTGATGATCTTCTTTACCTTCACCTTGGTGGCCAACATCATCGCGGCTCCATTCAATGGTTTTCTCGCCGAAAAGGTCGAGGTGGTGGTGCGCGGCGAAGACACGTTCCCGGATTTCAGCTGGAGCGAATTGATGGCCATGGTGCCACGCACCCTGGGCCGCGAAATGCGCAAGCTGGGCTACTTTCTGCCGCGGGCGATCGGCCTGTTCATATTGTCGCTGATCCCCGTGGTAAATATCGTGGCCGCGCCGCTGTGGCTATTGTTCGGGGTGTGGATGATGGCCATCCAGTACATCGACTACCCGGCGGACAACAACAAGATGAGCTGGCAGGACATGCTTGCCTGGCTGCGCCACAAACGCTGGCAGAGCCTGGGGTTTGGCGGCATCACCTACCTGGCGCTGATGATTCCTTTCGTCAATATCCTGATGATGCCGGCGGCAGTGGCGGGGGCCACGCTGTTCTGGGTGCGCGAACGGAAGTAAGCTGCAAGCTTCAAGCCGCAAGAAAAAGCGGATCGCGCATGGCGTGCTTTTGGCTACTAGCTTGCTGCTTGTGGCTTACAGTTAGTGCTGCAGTTGGCCGGAGAACTGGCCGACGGCGCTGACCACCCTCCGTGCACCCTCCTGGCTCTCGACGATGACCATGCCAGTCTCACCGGCCAGGGACAGGCCTTGCTCGGCCTGGCGTTTGCTGCTGTCGATGATGTCCACCGCGGCCTGGGCAGGGGTCGTGGGCGTACCATCACAACTCGGTCACACGAAGGTCACATAACCGCAACCCGCCCGGCCCAGACTGACCTTCATGAGCATAGCGCCCCTGCATGTCACCTTGGTCAGCGAAACCTTCCCACCTGAGATCAACGGCGTGGCCAATACCCTTGGCCGGCTCAGCGAAGGTCTGCGCCAGCGCGGTCACCGGGTCGAGCTGGTGCGTCCGCGGCAGGCCAGCGACCGCGACGCCAGCGACGGCGTCGAGCTGCTGCTGTGCCGTGGCTGGGCGCTGCCGGGCTATCCGGGGCTGCAATGGGGGCAGGTGTCGATGCACAGACTGCTGCGGCGCTGGCGCCGCCATCGTCCCGACGTGCTGTACATCGCTACCGAAGGTCCGTTGGGGCTCAGCGCCTTGCGCGCGGCGCGGCGACTGGGCATCGCTGTAGTCAGTGGCTTGCACACCAATTTCCCACAGTACTCGCGCCAGTATGGCCTGGGCCTGCTGGCTCGTCTGGTGACTCACTACCTGCGCTGGTTCCACCGGCGCACTACCACCACCCTGGTACCCAGCGCCAGCCAGCGTCTGGAACTGGAGCGTCGCGGCTTCGAGCGCCTGGCCCTGATGGCCCGCGGTGTGGATGCAGGGTTGTTCAACCCCGCGCGCCGTTGCCAGGCCCTGCGCGACAGCTGGGGCTTGGGGCCCGATGACATCGCCTTGCTGCATGTCGGCCGTCTGGCTCCCGAGAAAAACCTCGGTCTGCTCCTGCCGTGCCTGCAAGCGCTGCAACGTAACTACCCCCAGCGGCGCATGCGTCTGGTCGTGGTCGGCGACGGGCCGCAACGCGCCGCCCTTGAACAACAGCTGCCTACCGCAGTGTTCTGCGGTGCGCAGCGGGACGAAGCGCTGGCGCAGCACTATGCCAGCGGTGACCTGTTCCTCTTTCCGAGCCTTACCGAAACCTTCGGCAACGTAGTGCTCGAAGCCCTGGCCTCCGGTCTTGGCGTAGTCGCCTACGACGAAGCCGCCGCTGCCCAGCACATCCGCCACGGCCACAGCGGGGCGCTGGCCATGCCGGGAGATCAGGCTGCCTTCATCGATGCCGCCAATTGGTTGCTGGAAGAGAGCGAAACCCTGCGCCGGGTCCGCCTCAATGCACGCCAGCACGCTGGCCGCCATGGCTGGACGGCGATCATCGAGCAGTTCGAAAGCCACCTGCACAGCGCCTGTCGGCAAGGCTACCCGGCTGGCAGCACCCCGGGGGGCGCGCCGCTGGCGATCAAATCAGGGGCATCAGCGCCTCGCGGCTAAAGGGCTGGATGTCGCCACGCAGGCCCGGTCTACGCAGCCTGCCCTCACGGCGTTACGCTGGAACCGTCGAATCAGGCCAGGGCCTTTTCGATCGCCTGTACCACCGTCGGATCGTCTGGCGCAGTGCGCGGGGCGAAGCGAGCCAGCACCCGTCCATCCTTGCCCACCAGGAATTTCTCGAAGTTCCAGGTGATGTCGCCAGGGAACTCTGCACCTTCGCCTGCCAGCAAGCGATACAGCGAGTGACGCTGCGGGCCATTGACCTCAAGCTTGCTACCCAAGGGGAAACTGACCCCATAGTTGAGCCTGCAGAAGTCCTGGATATCCTTTTCGCTCCCAGGCTCCTGGCCGGCAAATTGGTTGCACGGCAGGCCCAGCACGTGGAATCCCTTGTCCTTGTAGTGCTGGTAGAGGTTCTCCAACGCTTTGTATTGCGGCGTCAGACCGCATTTGGAGGCGACGTTGACCACCAGCACCACCTGGTCCTTGAACGGCGTCAGTGACAGTTCCTCACCGTTCAACGCCTTCAGTTTCAGCTCGTGAAATGCACTCATGACGAACTCCCTCTCAGGTTCCCGGTTGCCGCCGCGGGCAAAATGCGCCCACAAAAAAAGGCGCGCAGCCAAACCGTCCACTCTCCTACGGAGAGCAAGTCCGGCTTGCCCGAGCGCCTGCGACTCTCTGAGCTTAGCGCAGAAAATCAGTGATGATGGCCACCTTCACCGTGGATATGCTTGTGAGCGATTTCTTCTTCGCTGGCATCACGTACGTCGACGACCTTGACCTTGAAGTTCAGGCGCTGGCCTGCCAATGGGTGGTTGCCGTCGACAGTCACGTCGTCGCCATCGAGGTCGCGGATGGTGACGATCTGCATCTGGCCGTCCGGCGCCGAAGCGTGGAACTGCATGCCGACTTCCAGCACGTCGACGCCTTCGAACATGCTGCGGTTCAGGGTGCTGACCAGCTCGGCCGAGTATTCGCCGTAGGCCTCTTCCGGCTCGACGGCGACGTCCAGCTCATCACCGGTCTGCTTGCCTTCCAGGGCTTTTTCCAGGCCCGGGATGATATTGCTTGCACCGTGCAGGTAAACCAGCGGCGCGCCACCGGAGGAGCTGTCGATGACCTCCCCGGCGTCGTTGGTCAGGGTATAGTCGATGGAGACAGCCTTGTTGGCGGCGATCAGCATGGGGCGAGACCTTTTGCAGAAGAATGTAGAACGAACAAGTGTAACCAACGCATCGCCTGATTGCGAACGCAACCCGGACAATGCCGCACCCGTCAGTCGGGTGCTGGGGTTCCACCAGGATGAAAACGGCCACTGGGTGGTCGAGCTGTCCTGCGGCCATACCCAGCACCTGCGCCATCAGCCGCCCTGGCAGGCACGTCCCTGGGTGCTCGATGCCGAGCAACGCCACCAGCGTATTGGCCAGGCATTTCCTTGTGGCTGGTGCGCCCAGCAACCGATAGCGCTACCCTAGAGCCTTTTGCAGCGCTTACTTCGAGACGCCCGCATGCAGACATTTTTCATCGCGCCGACCGACTTCGGTGTCGGCCTGACTTCCATCAGCCTGGGCCTGGTACGGACCTTGGAGCGTGCCGGGCTGAAGGTGGGCTTCTTCAAGCCGATCGCCCAGCCCCATCCCGGCGACACCGGCCCAGAGCGCTCCACCGAGCTGATGGCCCGCACCCATGGCCTCAAGCCCCCAACCCCGCTGAGCCTGGCCCATGTGGAGCGCATGCTCGGTGACGGCCAGCTCGATGAGCTGCTCGAACAGATCATCACCCTGTACCAGCAGGCGTGCATCGGCAAGGACGTGGTGGTGGTCGAGGGCATGGTGCCGACCCGGCATGCCAGCTACGCCGCGCGGGTCAACCTGCACCTGGCCAAGAGCCTGGATGCCGAGGTGATCCTGGTCTCGGCGCCAGAAAACGAAGTGCTCAGCGAGCTGTCTGGCCGGGTCGAGCTGCAGGCCCAGCTGTTTGGCGGTCCTCGCGACCCGAAGGTGCTGGGCGTGATCCTCAACAAGGTGCGCACCGAAGAAAGCATGACCGATTTTGCCGCGCGCCTGCGCGAGCACTCGCCGTTGCTGCGCGGCAACGACTTCCGCCTGCTGGGCTGCATCCCCTTCCAGGCCGAGCTCAACGCGCCGCGCACACGTGACGTGGCCGACTTGCTAGGCGCCCAGGTACTCAACGCCGGCGACTACGAGCAACGGCGCATGAACACCATCATCATCTGCGCGCGCACCGTGGCCAACACGGTACCGCTGCTCAAGCCAGGCACCCTGGTGGTGACGCCGGGCGATCGCGACGACATCATCCTGGCCGTCAGCCTGGCAGCCATCAATGGCGTGCCCTTGGCCGGCCTGCTGCTGACCAGCGACAGCAAGCCCGATGCACGCATTCTTGAACTGTGCCGCGGCGCCTTGCAGGCGGGGCTGCCGATCCTTTCGGTGAGCACCGGCTCGTACGACACCGCGACTCAGCTCAACCAGCTCAACCGCGAAATCCCGGTGGACGATCGCGAGCGTGCCGAGTTCATCACCGACTTTGTCGCCGGCCACCTGGACGCCGACTGGCTGCACCAGCGCTGCGGCACGCCGCGCGAGCTGCGCCTGTCACCGGCGGTGTTCCGCTACCAGTTGATCCAGCGGGCGCAGCAGGCCGACAAGCGCATTGTCCTGCCTGAAGGCGCCGACCCCATGACCGTGCAGGCCGCAGCGATCTGCCAGGCCCGCGGCATCGCGCGCTGCGTATTGCTGGCCAAGCCGGAGGACGTCCAGGCCGTGGCCCGCGCCCAGGGCATCAGCCTGCCCGCGGACCTGGAGATCCTCGACCCGGACCTGATTCGCAGCCGCTACGTCGAGCCCATGGTCAGCCTGCGCAAGAGCAAGAGCCTGAACGCGCCAATGGCCGAGCAGCAGCTGGAAGACCCGGTGGTGATCGGGACCATGATGCTGGCCTTGGACGAGGTCGATGGCCTGGTCTCCGGCCTGGTCCACTCTACGGCCAACACCATCCGCCCTGCCCTGCAACTGATCAAGACGGCCCCGGGTTGCAGCCTGGTGTCGTCGGTGTTCTTCATGCTCTTCCCCGAGCAGGTGCTGGTGTACGGCGACTGTGTGATGAACCCGCATCCCAGCGCCGCGGAACTGGCTGAGATCGCCCGGCAGAGCGCCGATTCGGCAGAGGCCTTCGGCATTGCGCCGCGGGTGGCGATGATCAGCTATTCGAGCGACTCGGCCGCCAGCGGCGAGGAAGTGGAGAAGGTCCGCGAGGCGACCCTGCTGGCGCAGCAGGCCGAGCGTGGCCTGCTGATCGATGGCCCGCTGCAGTACGATGCCGCCGCCAACCCGCAGATCGCCCGTCAGCTGGCCCCGCATAGCCCGGTGGCCGGTCGCGCCACGGTGTTCGTGTTCCCCGACCTGAACACCGGCAACACCACGCACAAGGCGGTACAGCGTAGCGCCGACTGCGTCAGCCTCGGACCGATGCTCCAGGGCCTGCGCAAGCCGGTCAACGACCTGCCGCGCGGCGCCCAGGTCGACGACATCGTCTACACCATCGCCCTCACCGCGATCCAGGCCAACCGCTGAACGAAGACGGGGCAAGCCCTACCGGCTTGCCCCGTTTTCTTGCTGCGTGAAGCCTGTGACGTGCAGCTTACTGATACTGCTGCCCAGGAATCGGCTTCAGGTTGACCTCGACCCGGCGGTTCTGCGCACGGCCATTGGCATCGGCGTTGCTGGCCACTGGCTGATCAGGCCCCATGCCACGCACCGAGACGCGCGAAGCATCGACACCCTGGGAGGTCAGGTAGCTACTGACCGCCTGGGCACGGCGCTGCGAAAGGTCCATGTTGTGCTGGCGGCTGCCAGTGCTGTCGGTGAAACCGACCACTTCAATGGTGTTCTGGTTGAATTGCTTGAACGAACTGGCCAGGTTGTTCAGTGGCGAATAGAAGCTTGGAGCGATGTTCGAGGAGTCGGTGGCGAACGTGATGTTGCCCGGCATGATCAGCTTGATCTGGTCGCCTTCACGCTGCACTTCGACCCCCGTGTTGGCCATGCTCTCGCGCAGCGCGGCTTCCTGGCGATCGGCGTAGTAGCCGTAGCCCGCAGCGGCCGCACCCACGGCGGCGGCGCCGATCAGCGCACCCTTGCCGCGGTTGTTGTGGTCGATGGCGGCACCGGCGACGGCTCCGGCCAGTGCACCGAGGCCACCGTACTTGGCGGTCTTGCTCACGCCGGTCGAGCCCTGGGCCTGGCCTTGGTTGTCGTACGGGTTGTTGCTGGCACAACCGGACATCACGGCGGCAGCGGTAGCGACGATTATCAGACGACGCATGTTGAACATGGGCAAGCTCCTAGGAAAAGCGGATCTGAGACGGATCTGTGTCAGCCTTGGATGGCGCTCGGGCGAAAAAATTCCATTGATTTCAAGTTCATCACGACTTGCCGAGGTGGGATTGCGTGGTGGCCGCCAGATTCATGCCTTGGGTGTTGTGGCGCCCTTGAGATCGAGCGCCGCCCGCGCGGCGTTCGCGGGCAAGTCCGCGCGCCCATCCGCGGCGATCACAGCATTTGCGTTTTTGCCCTGTGGGAGATCGCCCAGCCCGCTGGGCTGCGCTGTCGCGCAGAGAACAAGGCTTGCAAGCGCGGCTCACCACCCTGTAGGAGCTGGCTTGTCCTGCGATCGGCTGCGAAGCGGCCGTAAAGCCAGCC
>Ga0160433_100456_pt1 | contig 20608 bp, 14 predicted proteins | sample HID1972K_E0MG_FD_108235 | JGI IMG/M metagenome (GOLD analysis project Ga0160433, IMG submission 108235) | Enriched pill bug-associated microbial communities from UW Madison campus, WI, USA - HID1972K_E0 MG | ecosystem: Host-associated > Arthropoda: Insects > Digestive system > Unclassified ...
ACCACCCAAACCAAGGTTAACAGAGCTATTTATCATGGACGGCGCAAAAAAGGCGGGTGTAAAAGTGCTGCCGGGAAGAGGTTCCGTTCTTACCGAAAAGCTGCCTGGGAATGAAGACCGCGGAGTATGTTTTTTCTGTGGGCAATGTGGAAGGAGCTGTAAGGTATATGCCGATTTTTCTTCTTCATCTTGTTTGGTTATTCCTGCAATCCGTTCTGGAAACCTTGAAGTTATATCGAACGCAATGGTTCGGGAAGTATTGACCGATAAGGATGGCAAAGCAACTGCTGTTTCGTACGTGGATAAAGGTGACATGCAGGAATACCAGGTAGAGGGAAGAATCATTGTTCTTGCCGCCAGCGCCTGTGAATCTGCACGTATTCTATTAAATTCAAAATCAAACAACCATCCAAATGGTTTAGCCAACAGTAGCGGTATTATTGGTAAATATTTGCATGATTCTACCGGAGTTTCAATGACCGGCTTTCTTCCTCAGCTGATGGACAGGAAGCGTTATAACGAAGATGGAGTTGGTAGTGTGCATATCTATTCTCCCTGGTGGCTGGATAATAAAAAGCTGGATTTCCCCCGTGGTTACCATATTGAATATTGGGGAGGGCTGGGTATGCCTTCTTATGGCTTTGGTATGAATACTCCGGTGCTAAACGGAATGGTACCTGACAGACAAGGAAACAGAAAAGAAGCAGGAGGATATGGAAAGTCATTAAAAGACGACTATCGTCGTTTTTATGGTACTGAAGTAGGTCTGGCAGGCCGGGGGATGGCAATTGCCAGAAAGGATAATTATTGCGAAATCGACCCGCAGGTTGTTGACAAATACGGAATTCCGGTATTGCGGTTTCACTATAAATGGAGCGATGCAGAGTTGAAGCAGGCAAAACATATGCAGGAAACGTTTGCTGAAATGCTGGATGCAATGGGAGCCATCGGCACATCTCAGGCAAAAGGGCCGGATGAACAATATGGTTTATTAAAACCCGGTGAAATTATTCACGAGGTTGGAACAGTACGGATGGGTGATGATCCCAAGACTTCAGCGCTGAACAAATGGAATCAGGCTCATGACTGCAAAAACCTTTTTGTGGTTGACGGGGCTCCGTTTGTACAGCAAGGAGACAAAAACCCCACTTGGACAATCCTTGCTTTGTCAATGAGAACAGCGGAATATATTTTGGAAGAAAGAAAAAAACAAAACTTATCCTAATGAACAGAAGAGATACGTTAAAAGCTTTAGGGCTTACTGCTATTGGATCTACAGTTTTGCTGAATTCCTGTAACACAGACAGTAAAACAAGTAAAAAGATAGGAAAAGAAGAATTAAAAGAAGCACCTGGAAGAGAAGCCTTTGAACTTGAACGCATTAACAGGTTAAATAGCGAGGTGTTCTTTAATAAGCATGAAATGGCAACATTGACCATTCTTGTTGATATCATTATACCAAAAGATGACGTTTCCGGAAGTGCTACGGATGCCGACGTGCCTGATTTTATTGAATTTATCGTGAAAGATCTTCCCGGGCATAAACTGCCTATGAGAGGGGGCTTAAAATGGCTTGATATGCAATGCCTTAAACAGTTTAACAATACATTTAAGGATTGTACTGAAAAACAGCAAATTGAACTGATCGATGAAATCGCCTATCCAAACAAGGCCAAACAGGAGATGGCACAAGGAGTTGCTTTTTTTACACGTTTGAGAGATTTAACCGCGTCGGGCTTTTATACTTCTAAAATAGGCATCGAAGACATCGGATATAAAGGAAATACACCAAATAGATGGGAGGGGGTTCCTGAGGAAGAAATAATTAAATATAAATTATAATAAAACCACTTTTTTCTTGTTATTATAAAGAGTTATTTACAATTTAGTTTAACCGTTCCATTGGCTTGGAATGATTTAAAATATATTTTGCATAAACCTACAATAATATAAAATAGATGAACAACAAAATAAATGCACTAAGCATACTAGTGCTCGTTATGCTTGGATTGTTAATCAGTTTTTTTTCATTTTCTGCATTCAATTCCAATAAATCAGACATTCCACCGGCATCCAAAAATCACAATTACCTGGCTGAGACCCCCGATAGTATTTCAATAGCAAACTTAATGCCAGAGGAGCTTTTCGGAATAGAAATCAAAAATTATCACGTTGAAAATTCAACAATTAAGCGCAAGGAGAATTTATCAACAATCTTAGAACGTTTTGAAATTGCGCCCGCTACCATTGCTGAACTGGTAAAAACGTCGAAATCAATTTTCAATGTCCGGAATATAGTTGCCGGAAAACCGTATACTGTTTTCACATCCAGGGATATTCCAAATAAGGCGGAGTATTTTGTCTATCAGCCCAACTCCCTTGAATATATTGTTTACGATTTAAGAGATACGGTAAAGGTATTTAAAGAGAGGAAGAATGTTGAAACGAAGGTTGAAACGATTGGCGGAACCATTAAAAACTCCTTATATGAGGCACTCCAGGAAAATGGGGGCGAAGCGGATATGGCAGTCCATCTGGCTAATATATTCGGAGGGGTAATTAATTTTTATGCTATTAAGGAGGGTGATTGGTTTAAGATTCAATATGAACGTAATTATGTTGAAAATGAAGTTGTAGGCGCAGGTAGAATACGATCAGCAGTGTTTTTTCATAATGGAAATGAATTCCAAGCTCATTACTTTCAACCGGATCCCAATACGCCGGGTGAATATTATGATGGAAACGGAAACAGTCTGCACCGTTCCTTTTTAAAAGCACCTTTAAAGTTTAGCCGGATAAGCTCCCGTTTTACAAGAAAGCGTTTACATCCGGTACAAAAAGTATGGAAAGCACATTTAGGTACTGATTATGCCGCACCGCAAGGAACTCCGATTATTTCAACAGGAAACGGAGTTGTATCTGAATCTGGTTTTACAAGCGGAAATGGTAATTATGTTAAGATCAAGCATAATAAAACCTATGCTACACAATATCTTCATATGAGTAAGCGAGCAGTAAAAAAAGGGCAACAAGTTAAACAGGGACAAGTAATTGGCTATGTTGGCAGTACAGGCCTGGCTACAGGGCCACATGTTTGTTATCGCTTTTGGAAAAATGGAGTACAGGTAGATCCGTTAAGACAAAATATTAAAATGGCGACACCAATTCCGGAGAAGTATAAAGTCGCTTTTCATCAGGAGTTAGAAAGCGTTCGGATGGAGTTTGCAGTAACACCGATAGAGAAAGAGGTTAAAGAAGTCCGTTATGCTTTATATGAAGAAAGACCATCAAGCCTGTTCAGGTATTTTGATGTAAATGATTCCTCAGACGCAATTTAAAAATATTGATTTTATTTCTATCTTTATGATAAAGATAAAATTATGAATAAGCAACATACCTACGATTTAACAGTCAAATGGACCGGTAATAAAGGACATGGAACTTTTGATTCTCGTTTGTATGGACGCGATCATAAGATAATGATTGCAAATAAGCCTGATATACTTGGCTCATCCGATTCTTCGTTCCGTGGGGATAAGAAAAAACATAATCCGGAAGAACTTTTATTAGCTGCCCTTTCAAGTTGTCATATGCTTTGGTACCTCGATTTGTGTGCAAATGAAGGAATTGTTGTTGTTGATTATGTGGATCGGGCAACAGGTATAATGGAAGAAACCCCTGATCGTAGTGGCCGCTTTATTGAAGTTACTTTGCATCCCGTTGTAACTGTTAGTGAAGGTTCTATGGTTGAGAAAGCCAAGGCATTACATATCAAAGCGAATGAACTTTGCTTTATTGCCAATTCAGTAAACTTTCCTGTAAAGCATATACCCAATTGCATCGTTAGTTAATTGTACTTTACCCAATTGCTTTTATAGAATTACCTTTTAAATTGTTTATGTTTAAACGATCTAGAATAATAGGTTATGCAGACTTTAAATAATGTTCATGAACAATTTGCTGATTTCTTCAAAGGAGAAAAATTAAGACCCTTTGTTCGCCTTCTTTCTCAGAAGCTTAGTGAAGGACATATTTGTTTAGATCTAAAAGAAGTTATTTCTGAAAATGATGAGTTTCCCGATACTTATACCAATGTTGAGGAAATAGAAAGGGACTTGTTAAAGGAAGCTTTGGTTAGCACTTCGTTTGAAAACAGACAGCCCTTTGTCTTATATAATTCTCAGCTTTATCTTCACCGATACTTTACATACGAAACAATTATTCTGGAACGTATTATTGCACTGATAAAAGGGGAGTCTCAGGAAATTAATCACCGCATAGCGCTAATCAATCAACACCGTGAATTTATTGAACAGCTTTTTTCTTCCACTGATTCGGTTGATGCTTTACCTGTTGAGGAGAAAATTGACTGGCAATTGGTGGCAGCTATTTTAGGTGTGCTCAACAATTTTACGATTATAACAGGAGGGCCGGGAACCGGTAAAACAACCACAGTTTCTAAAATACTGAAACTGTTAAATCATATTTATCCGGACCTGAAGGTCGGATTGGCTGCACCTACTGGAAAGGCAGCAATGCGGCTAGCGGAATCACTAAAGGGCGATCAGCCCACCACCATTCATCGGATGCTGAAAACTGTTTACGGTTCTAATAATTTTAAACATAACCGGGATAATCCATTAAATTTTGATATTATTATTGTGGATGAGGCTTCCATGATAGACGTCGCTCTCTTCGCCAAATTATTGGATGCAATCAGTTCTGATACCAGATTGATTCTATTGGGCGATAAAGATCAATTGGCATCGGTTGAAGCAGGAAGCCTGTTTAGAGATTTATGTCTGACTCAAGAGAAGATGAATCTGATTTCCTCAGCTAAGGCTAATCTAATCAATTCATTCATAGCTGATAATGATAAAAATATCAAGGAAGACTTCATTTCTGAAGAACCATTTCACTTTCTTTCTGACCATATCATTGAGCTGAAAAGAAGCAGAAGATTTGATAGTAATAAAGGCATCGGAAAGTTGAGTAAAGCGATTATTTACAATCGTGCTGAAAAGCTGGAAGAGCTTTTTAAACCGGATATTGATAGTCAGATTCAATTTGTTTTTGATTATAATCCGGAAATATTTAATCAGTTTATTAAGGGATATGAGAATTATATTCGCGAAGAAAACATACATAAGGCATTACAGAAGCTGAATGAATTAAAGGTTTTGTGCGCTATCCGAGAAGGAGAACATGGACTTTATAAATTAAATAAGCTGATCGAGTTAGAATTGAGCAATAGGCGGCTCATTGACCTGCGGACCGAATTTTATAATAACAGGCCTATCATAATCACTAAAAATTATTATGATCTGGGATTATTCAATGGCGATATAGGCATCATAAGACCTGATGAAAATAATAAGTTAATGGCTTGGTTTGAGGATAGTGAAAAGAACTTACGGCCAATTTTGCCTGGGCTTATCATTGAATCTGAAACCGTATATGCAATGACCATACACAAAAGCCAGGGTTCTGAATATGACCGGGTATTAATTGTATTGCCAGAGCTTGAGAACTCACAACTTTTAACAAGGGAGTTGCTCTATACCGCTGTTACCAGGGCGAAATCAAATGTTACCATTATGGCAACTGAAAAAACATTATTAACAACAACCGACAGAAGCGTAAAAAGAGCCTCAGGAATTAAAGAACGATTTAATATTAATACAATAAATGATACATGGGTTTACAGTTAAATGTTTCAAATTCTCTTTACCAATTGGTTGAATACCTTGCATTTAATCTGAAGAAACCTTTGCCGGGCATTTTTCAACCGCATTTTATTGTTACCCAAACGCTCGGGATGAATAACTGGTTAAAAATCCAGATCGCAGATCGTTTAGATATCGCGGCTAATTGTCAGTTTCTAAAGCCCAACGATATTATTAACCAGGTTTATTATCTATTAGATGGCCCGCGTGAACAGGTATTAACGATCGATAATTTGCAATGGATTCTTTTTGGTTTATTGGATGATCAAAGCTTTAAAAGAAGATATCCAATGATAGCCGATTATTATGAAAATCAGGAAGATATCAAAAGAATGGCTTTGGCAGAGAAAGTAGCCGATTTATTTGATCAATATCAAATATACCGCCCGGAGATGATTAAAGAATGGAATGAGGTTGAATATCCGGTACCAAATGAATCCAACTGGCAAAAGTTTCTCTGGATAGAAGCGAAAAATGTAATCGGAGAAAAAATGCCTGATAAGACCAGAATAGGTAAGTTTATTATCGACACACTCCAGGATCCTTCTCAGCAAAGCAAGTTAAAACAGCGAATTCCTCAGATTGATTTTTTTGGAATTTCTATTATTACCGCTTACCACCTTGAAGTTTTTCATGAACTGGGTAAGTATATTGATATTTCTTTTAACCTTTTAAATCCAGCACCCGCTATTTATTGGTTTGAGGATAAAAGTCCCGTACAAATTGCAAGATGGAATAGCAAGATGCGGCAGGAAATTCAATTATACGGTGATCCGATTGAGGGAAATGCCTTATTAACGAACTGGGGGCAGGTAATTCAAAATACATTTAGCTTGTTTTTTAAGGATGATAGTTTTTTAAATGAATATTATGATACCGGAGTTGAGCCGAAACCGGTAAGCTTTTTAAGCAAAATTCAAAACGATATCTACAATAACCTGGTTTCTACGGAACGTAATAAACTTACTTTACAGGATATTGAAGATGGATCTATTCGTATCAATTCTTGCTACACACCTGTAAGGGAAATTGAAGTATTATACAATTATCTTGTAAATCTGGTAAATCAGCAACCCGGCCATATTTCACCAAGAGATATCGTGGTAATGGTAAGTGATATAGATGCTTACGCGCCTTATATTAAGGCCATCTTTCATTCAGCACCTTATAAGTTTCCTTTTACGATTGCCGATGAAAGTATTCAATCAGTTGATGGGTTAATCGGAGCGCTACATTCTTTACTCGAATTAAGCGAAGAGAATTTCAAAGCGGAAGACGTATTGCAATTATTGGAGTGGAGCTACATCCGGAAACGCTTTAATATTGCAAATACAGAATTGATCAGAACAGTAATAAATGAGGCGAATATCCGGTTTGGGATAGAAGGAAAGGTAGAAGATGATACTATTCATGTAAGCTGGCTGAATGGTTTAGACCGGATTATGTATGGCATCTGTATGTTTGGGGATGAAGAATACATCGTAAATAATCATAGTTTTTATCCGTTGGATCATATTGAAGGGGAACAGGCATTTGAATTAATCCGGTTTTCCCATTTTGTGAAAGTGCTGATCAGCGCAATCAAAGATCAAAAGAAGGACCGGACGCTTATAGAATGGGGTGATTATATTTTACAAGTTGTTGCCAATCTTATTTATCAATCGGAAGATGAAGATGATGAAGATTATCAGTTGCTTATTAACTATGTAAAGAAATTAAATTTAATCAGTGAAAACGTTCAGGAGAAAATTAGCTTTCATGTTTTTAAGCATAATTTTTTACATAATATTTCCGGAGAAACCAGAGCGGGGAATTTTGCCTCAGGAGGAATTACATTTTGTTCCTTAATTCCAATGCGGAGCATCCCTTTTAAAATTGTAGCCTTAATGGGTTTAGGCTTTGATAAATTTCCCAGAAAGGAAGTCCCTTTAAACTTTAATCTGATGCAAAAAGCAAAGAAAAGAGGTGATCGGAATATTAAGGAAAACGATAAGCATCTTTTTTTAGAAACAATCCTTTCAGCCCAGGAACACCTGTACATAAGCTATATCGGTAAAAATACAAAGGACAATTCACTGCTGCCTCCATCTGCCGTTGTTGATGAACTTATTGATTACATTGCTTCGGGAACAGAATTAGATGATTCCTTTGTCAGGCAGCAGCTTGTTGTTCAGCACCCGTTGCACAATTTCAGCTCTCAGCCTCCTGGTACTTTTAATTATTTAGCAGCCAATAAGTTGAAGGGTACGGTGGCCAGTAATGTTGATTTTATTGTAAATGAGCCAGTGCCTTTTGAAGAGATTAGCATTGAGGAACTAATTAATTTCTTCAAAAATCCTTTTCAACACTATCATAATAAGATTTTAAATATTTTTTATCGGGAAGAGGAAATCCTATTGCGCGAAACAGAACATTTCGAGCTTGATAAATTACAGGAATGGAAGATCAGGCACGATTTACTTCACTTAAAAGAGGACGAGTTAAACGTTTATATATATCAGGGAATAAAAAAAGGTGATCTCCCATTAAAAAATATATCACATACGCTTTTGAATTCTATAAACAAGGAGCTTGCTACGGTTAAAAAATTAGTGCAGGAGAGTAAAGGAGATCATGAAGAGAGAGAGCTTGCAATCGAACTAAAAATCGGTGAAACTGTTATCACAGGTAAATTAAATCAGGTATACGGAGACCGCCTTGTTCTGGTTAGTTTTTCAAAAAAGAACAACAAAAACATCTTAGAAGTTTATATCAAACATCTGATTGCCGTAGCAAGCGGTTATAGTATAGAAAGCTATTTGATTGCAGGCGCTGAAAATGCCGTTTATAAAATAAATAAAGATGCGGCGGATCAACTAAGTGCAAAGAATAAGTTAGCTGAATTATTGAATTGTTATCAAAGCGGATGTGAAAAGCCTTTTGTTTTTTACCCTGGTTTTGAAAACGATCCTGATAAATTGATGAAATTCGACTATTCAAAATATCAGGGTATGATTAACAGGTTTTTTAATAATGAAGAGTTTCCTTGCCAGGACCAATATATTGTCAACGAATACAATACAGGTTTTTTCGATGATGAAAATATTTTCAATGAGTTCTTAACAAATTCTGAACTTGTTTTTTCAGAAGTATACAAGCTATTTAAATTAAAATAAAAACTATGGCTTTGAAAAATTCATTAAAAGAATTTGTTGCAGCAGATGTCCCTTTAACTTCCAGTAACTTAATTGAAGCAAGCGCAGGTACCGGTAAAACTTACTCGATCGCTATCCTGGTTTTAAGATTGCTGTTAGAAAAGAAGTTCAGTATCAAGCAAATACTGATGGTTACTTTTACGAAAGCTGCAGTTGCAGAACTGGAAGAAAGAATCCGGTTGTTTGTAAGAACGGCTTTGGTATATGCTAATAACGGGACAATTGAGGATGCTACAATTATAAAATTGGTAGACAGGGCGATCGGGCAGTCAGGGCAGGAAGCCGTTATAGAGCTGTTAAAGGAAGCAAAATTATTATTAGATGAAACGTCTGTAATGACTATTCATAGTTTTTGCCAGCAAAGTCTTAATGAATTTGCCTTTGAAACAAATCAGCTTTTTGGTTCTGAAACTCTTCAGGATACTTCTTCTTTAATTCAGGAGGAGGTGAATAAGTTTTGGCGGGAACGGATAACAACGCTGGATCCTCAACTATTGGGTTTCCTCTTAAAAGAGAAACTGGAATTTGCGGGGAAGCCAAAACTTAGCAGGGAAATTTTATGCCAATTTGTTTCCCAATATTTAAATGGACAACGCTATATTGATTACAATCCTCAAACGCTGTATTCATTTACGTTAAATGAACAAAAAGAAGCATTAGCGAAATTTTTGGCTATTGATGAAGCTGAAGCGAGCTATTGGGAGGAGTTAATTCAAGAAATATCTGAATCGCAGATCGAGATTACTGCACGATGTGAGAGCAATGCATACGCCCGAAAAAATTTACTGGCTAAAGTAGGCAACCCTGAAGAGTTTATACAGGCTTTTATGGTCAAAAAGATCCCAGCGTATATCAGTACTGTTTTTCCTGACTGGCTTGAAAAAATCCAGGCTGCAGAGCAGTTTCAGACAGAAAGAGCTGCTTTGGGAATGGACGTTTTGAATAAGATCTATTGCATGCTTATCCAATACGCAATCAAGAATATCAATTCTTATAAAGAACAAAACAGTGTTTTGACCTTTAATGATATGATTGTGCAATTGCATAAGGCAGTAACAAAACCCGGCAATGAAAAACTTATCGAAGAATTTCAAAAAAAGTATAAAGCGGTTTTTATAGATGAATTTCAAGATACTGACAGACTGCAATATGAGATCTTTAAAACTGCTTTTGGCAAAGGCGTTACGCAAGAAGATGAGCCCATACTTTTTTATATAGGTGACCCAAAGCAATCCATCTATGCCTGGCGGCAAGCCGACCTGAATACCTTTTTTGAAGCGACCCATGAAGTTGCAAACAGATATGGAATGAATCAGAATTATCGTTCTTCAGAAAACTTTATACGGGCTATGAACATGTTTTTTCTCCCGACTGATAATTTTGATACTTTTAATTTTGGTTTTGAAAAAGATGCTATTCGATATATAAACGTTGATTCGCCCCAACCTAATCATAAAGGGGTTCTGTGCAATGGACAGGAAGAAGAGGTAGCAATTACCATATTTGAAAACAAGCTTGCAGATGATCTTTATCAAACCGTTTGTGCCCAGATCATTCAGTTATTGGAAAATGAGAGCTTTCAAATTAAAAAGAACGGCGAAAAGCGAAGGATAAAACCATCAGATATCGGAGTGCTTGTCAGAACGAAAGGTCAGGGAAGAAAGATAAAAATGCATCTGGCAAAATATGGAATACCCGCTATTACCATTGATGATAGTAAGGTGTTGCAAACGCTGGAAGCCAGATACGTGTATTATCTTTTGAATGCCTTTTTAGAGAGCAATCCTTCAAATATTAATAAGGCCTTATTAAGTCCGCTAACCGGTTATACAAGGCTTGAAATTTTGCAATTAGATCAGGACTTAGAAATTAAGAAATTTAAAGAGTACGGCTTGTCCTGGCAAAATACGGGTATCTATGCAACCCTGATGAAGTTCATTGTCGATTTTGATGTTAAAAATAACCTGCTAACAAGCCTTTCCGGAAAGGGGGAAAGAAGCATTACCAATCTCTATCAGCTTGCTGAAATCCTGCATAAGGTTCAGGAGTCAAAGAGCTTTTCTCAGCTGGAACTAATCCACTGGTTAAAAAGAGGAATTGAAGGAATGAAGTTGGAGGGCGATGAATACGAACAGCGGGTAGAAAGCGATATGGAAGCTGTTGAGATTGTAACCATTCATAAAAGTAAAGGGCTGGAGTACAATATCGTCTTTGCTCCCTTTCTGGATTTGAAATCTGAAAGCAAGCATAATTTTTATAGCTTTAAAGAAGGTGGTTCGGGAGAATACTTATTTGGAATCTCCGGAAACTTAACGGATGAAAACAGAATCCTTGTGGAACAGCAATTAGAACAAGAAAACCGGAGACTGTTATATGTGGCGATAACAAGAGCCGTATACAAATGCTATATTAGCCGATATACGCATTATAGCAGTAATACCTCTTTAATCCCTTTTGTAGCTGCAGTTAAAGAAAATCCGGATGCTCCTGAACTAATAAGCTTTTCTGCTCCTCCGGAAATTAAAAAAGGCTACCGCTATTCCAAAAACAGGAATGCAGCTATATCTGAACCTGCAATTGCGGAAAATTTTGAATTGAATGAGAAAAACTGGCAGAAATTAAGTTATTCGCGCCTGGCTCAAAAAGCAATATATACACCGAAGTCAAATACCTTAGCTGATTTGACAGATTACGAATATTTTATCTTTAAGCAATTAAAAAAGGGAAATATAACCGGTAACCTGTTGCACCATATTTTTGAAAATATCGATTTCTCAAGTGACCAGCTATGGGAGAAGCATATACATGCTGCCTTAACCCGCTTTATGCCGAAACAATTGGATAATTATCAGGAGCCTCTTATGCAGTTGGCTACGGAAGTGCTTAATACACAAATTAACATAGGTGACAAGGCTTTTAAGCTTTCTGAAGTGCCAAAAGAAAAACGCCTGAACGAACTGGAATTTGATTTTAATGTCCCAATATTTGAAACGCGCTATCTTAATTCACTTTCCAGAGCCGAAAGGCATTTTACTGTCAATTCCTTTGGCGAATTAGAAGGTATTATGAATGGTAAAATAGATTTACTTTTTGAACACGAAGGCATGTTTTACATCTTGGATTGGAAGTCCAATTTTTTAGGAGATTCTATCGACCAGTATGGAGAACACTATTTGAACGCAGCAATGGCCGATAATAATTACCATTTTCAATATCTTATTTATACAGTGGCAGTAAAAAAATACTTAAGTCATCGGCTGCCCGATTTTGATTATGAAAACCACTTTGGCGGGGTTATTTATTTGTTTATCAGAGGAGTAAGAAGAGACAAAAGCTCAGGTATTTTTATTAGTAAACCGGCTTTATCTGAAATAGAAGAACTAGAAAAGGTTTTATCTTACGCTCATAAATAAAGTATTCGCTATATTTAAAAACAAATTATTCCAATGAAAACAACAACTTTATTTGCTTTGCTTATACTTTTTGTAACGGGATGTAATATCAGTCAGCAAGCTAAGGAGATTAAAACACTGGCTGATTGCAGGTACACAATTGTTGGCGTTGATAATATATTCGTATCAGGAACTGATGTTAAGAAAATTATTGCAAACCGGGACATGAATCTTGGTAGCATTCCTTCTTTAGCATTGGGCTTTATAAGTAAGAACATACCTTTAAAAGCAGATCTTAAAATCGGAATTACAAATCCGACAAGCAATCACGCGGCAATTAATTATTTTGACTATGAAATTTTAGTCAACAAGCAGCGTTTTACTGAAGGAACGGTAAAGGAAAGAATTAATATTGCTCCCAATGAAACGATCGAAGTTGATTTTCCCTTAAATACCAATATTTATCAGTTCCTGGTAAACGATTCAATCAGGAACGATATACAGGAATTTATAACAGCGTCATCAAATCAATCAGAAGTAAAATCTATTATTACATTGAGAATTAAACCAGCTATTTATATTGGCGATGAAATAATAAAATACCCTGGTTTTATTGATATAGAAAAAGAGATTAACAGCTCTTTATTTTTTGGAAGATAATTCTATAGATAATTTAGTACCCTAAATCTTTTCTGTTGATCAGCTTTTAAAGTGCAATTTTTCATTTAAAATATCAATAGCCTGATTTATATCATTTATATCGAAAGGCTTTTCTAAAAAGACCTGCGTTCTGGCTTTCTCAATTGATTCGCGGTCAGTAGTGGAAGACATATATATAACAGGTTTTTCTATTTCAGCAAGTATTCGTCCCAAATCAAAACCGGTTTTTTTACCCTTCAAATTTATATCCAGAATAAATAAGTCGGAATCATCGGTTGGCAGTTTCTCATTTACTTCATCGACAGACATCGATATATCATTGACAATATAGCCCAGCTCTTCAAGCATATCCTGCAAATCGTACGCTATAATGATCTCATCCTCAACAATGTGTATTTTTATTTTGCTCATATAGTTAAAAGCTGTCAACGCCCGTATTTATAAAGCGTTATCATTTCAGAAACACAGTGCATTTTGTATGCCAAGTATTGCTAGTCTATTAAGAAATATTGTTTGCAACAATAATGTTGTATTTCTCTCTTAAATGCTCAGCAAAGATATATATATTATTGTTTGAAAGACAAGTGATATTCGAACGGGTTGAGATAACGAAAATAATACATTCCGGACTTGCAAGAGTGTTCGGTGTACACTACATTTGTACTATCATAATTTAGGTTTATAATTGGTTAGTAAAGGTTCCCATTCTCCCCGTTTGGGAACCTTTCGTTTTTTGTAGTTCGCTCCTCATTAGTATACCCAGTCCTTTGTTACAAAAGCCAACGAAGCCCCCTTATTAAAATTTGGAGTTGCAGGCATAATTAATCCGGCTGACTTTTAGTAAGATAGCATCTAAAAATAAAAAACAAAATAACCTGCCTTTTAGTTAAATGAGTAATTACTGTAGCATTTAGATATATTTTTCAGTTCTTTATGGTAAGATCCTAATAATATTATACACACTAACTACAAGCTATGCTCATAACAAGTACTCTTTCCCTCTCATTGATACTGCTGTTTATTGTAACGAAAGTAAAAAAAGCAAAAAAAGGCATTCCCATATTAGATTTCCGGATTGGTACCACTGATGGCTTTTATTACAATATCGAATTTGAAAAACTGCAGGCAAATATTGCCCCTACAGAACGTGTAAGATTAGCCCTGGGTTTTATCACTAAGATTATCAGGCTTACTGAAAAGACCAAGAACAAAGAAAAAGCCGATATCTTAAAGTTCCTAAGTGAAATTTCAAAAAAGGAACTATCACAAAAATCCATTAATCACTATTTTAAAAAGGAATTTGCTTTTGAGCTATGGGTTACAGAAGCAAAAGCGGAAGGAAAGATCATTTCCGGAACGCTTTATTCCCTGAACGATCAAAAGCGTCACTTTATAGCAAAATTGCCAACCAACTGGTTCAAGTTCCAATTTCTGTTCTCTATCGGGTCACTTATCAGCCTGGTCGTTGGCCAGCTAAACCTTGATCAACGCGAAAAATTTCAGAAATCCCTGCAGTATATCGCTGAAACCTATTTAAATCAAATCGCAAAGCCGGGCTCAAAGGCTAATATTGCAAACCTTGAGAACGAGGCTTTCAAAGCAGGAAATATACCAAGCGGAACAACAGGAATCAGTGCTGTGGGTTAGCAGGGATATTTCGATAAGTAAAAACTAAATTCTTAAAAGGTTATTTGTTGCCTTTCCTAATTGGTATTTGAACCCCATTTTCCAGGATCAGGCAACTCTTCATTACTTTTTCAATGACATTTGTATTTACAACAAATGATTTGTGAACCCGTTTAAATTTGTTGTTGGTTAACAAAGTACCATGTATGGTTTTTAAGTTTCCCCGTAATGTATAAACCCGATCTTTGGTATGAATATGAGTATAGTTTCCATCTGCCTCTGCATACAAAATATCGTTTAACAGTACATGAAATTTGCCAGTGCCACTATTTATAAAAATAGATTGGGTTTCTTTTTCTTTTTCCATCCGGCCTGAAGCCATTTCAATAGCGACATTGATGTCGTGAACATCAAAGGGTTTTATAATATAGCCATACGCATTCGTCTTTTTTGCACAGTTCAAAACTTCTTCATTTGTCTGGGAAGAGATATAAATATGAGGAATATTCCTCTTATCCAGTTCCATAGCTACATCGATTCCATTTTTTTTGCCATTTAATTGTATATCAACAATAAATAAATCTGATGTGCTTTTTGATAAGTTTTCTAAAAAGTCGTCATAATTTATGGAGGTGCTTTCAATGTTGTGCCCCAAACTTGTTAACATTTCAATTAAATTTAAAGCAATGACAATTTCACCTTCAACAATATGAATGGATAATTTTTTCAAAATTGGATTTAATTTTCAAAGATTCGATGTAAGTCAGGCGTAGTCCATTAGTAACAGGTTCTTACTAACAAAGTTTTAATTATCTACAATCCGGCTAAGCCTGGGACATCGATGTTATTGCAACATTACAATCACTCAAATATAGAAAATAAAAAGCAACGGAACTCCCAATAGATTAATTCAGGTAATTAAATGCCAGACATCTTTTACTTACTTTCTTCTTCGCATTTTTTTCCTACAGGTATTTGTTTACCATTTTTTAAAATCAGTAAATTCTTTATTGCTTTTTCTATCCTATTGGTATTTACAACATAAGATTTATGAACTCGTTGGAACATTGCATCCTTAAGTATAGAGCCATGTATTCCTTTTAAATTGTTACGAAGTGTAAATTTTTTTTCAAGCGTATGTATATGTGTGTAATTGCCATCTGCTTCCGCATATAGAATATCGTTCAATTGGACCTTCCATTTTCCATGTCCGTCATTTATTAAAGCAGTTTGATTTGCATTTTCTTTTCTTAGCCTTCCTTTAGCCATTTCAATAGCTACATATAAATCCTGAAAGACAAATGGTTTTATAACGTAGCCATAGGCGTTTGTCGTTTTTGCATTTTTCAAGATATTTTCATCGGTGTGAGAAGAAATATAAATATGCGGAATATTCTTTTTACTTAGTTCCTGGGCCACATCGATTCCGCTTCCTTCCCCTTTTAAGTTGATATCTACCAAAAACAAGTCGGAATTATCTGTTGGCAATTTTTCTATAAATTGTTGGTAATTTGTAGATATACTTTCAACTCGATGTTCCATCGTTTCGAGCATCTCTTGTATATCCATGGCAATAATGATTTCATCTTCAACAATATGAATTGTTAAGCTTTCCAAGGTATATTTTTTTATAATTTAATTTAAAAAGGTAAGTAATGTGTTAGTTATTGCTGTAGAAATTAATCATGCAATTCAAATCTAGGTTTCACCCATTTATATTTATTAGCCATGCGTATAGCCTCTTCCTTGCTGGCCACTTCAAGCTTCCTGTAAATGTTCTTCGTGTGAGTTTTCACTGTTTCCTTACTTATAAACAGTTCATCTGCAATTTTAGAATAGCTTTTTCCTTCAGAAATATATTGAAGTACTTCAGCTTCTCTAATTGACAGAGGAGAGTCGTATTGTTTCTGAAAAGATTCAATAACCATTCTTGATATTGATAAACTCATAGGTGCACCACCAGCAAGAGCCTCCTCTATGTCATTAATGATCATATGAAAATTTGAATTTTTAAGAATGTAACCGCTAGCCCCGGCACATAATGATTTAAATACCTTCTCACTATCTTCAAATATAGTAATAATCAAGATTAGCGTATTTGGAAGCTTTTTCCTGATGATCTTGGTACCTTCTATTCCGCACATACCCGGCAGTTCAATATCCATCAAAACGATATCAGGTAAATCCGCGTCTAAGTTGGCAATTGCGTCTTCACAGTTATCGTATGTATTAATTACCAAATACCTTTCTACCGATTGCAGGGTCTCCTTAAATCCCTGACGGATATAAGGATTATCTTCAATAATTGTAATTTTTTTTTGCATAGTTGTTAGTTTAGTTATTGATTAATAATTGGAGCAGGACTTGTATGTGAGACCGGTATGTAAATTTCTATACATGTTCCCTCATTGTTAGTATATCGTTTAAATATAAAATTGCTTTTTTTACAACGTCTTTCCATATTTTGCAGACCGTTATGCAAGCTATTGGGATCTATTGCTTTCCAGGTTCCATTGTCTTGTAATACAATTCTTAGGTAATCATTGAATAGGATAGTTTTCAGTGTTACTTTTGTTGCACCTGAATGTTTAGCAGCATTTGTCATTGCTTCTTTAAAAATCAGAATGATATTTCTACTTGCAAACGGAGCGATTTTTAAAAGATGATAATAGTTTTTATCTAAAGGTTTTGCAGAAAAGGAAATTTCAAATTGGTTATAAAAATTCTGTCCAAACGCTATTAAATGATAAAATACAACCATCGGGTTGTCACTATCATTATTGATAGACCATAAAAAGTCTTTACTTGATGAATATAAACTTTCACAACTTGTAGTAATGTTTTCCAACACCGGCAAAAGATGATGATCATTTCCAAGTCTTATTTTTAAAATACTGGCTTGTTGATTAATCGCAGCAAGTATATTTCCGGTTTCATCATGAAAATCACTTGCTATATTTTGTCGCATACTTTCTAATTGCTGATTTCGTTTTTTAACAAGTTTGTTCAATGAGTTAATTTCCAATAATTGCTTTTTTCTTATTTGTGCTTTTGCTTTGTCGTAGGATTTCTGAACAAATGAGAAAAAGACTCCAAAGAACAGCGTTAGGCAAGAGTGAAATAATAGTGCATACTTTTTACCACTTATCAAGTCAGAATGAAAGGAAAAAACCTCTTGTTTTTCTGTTGAGTAATATATCCATACCAAAGCTCCAATATTGACTACTATCATGCAATGGCCTATTCTGCGATTTACCCAAAAGCCGGTCATCATTAACATGTATAAAGTTGCTATATGAACAGAAAACACTCCTCCGCTTTTTATGATGATATAGCTTATTACCAGATAGCTAACCGTAAGGGTGCAAAGTGTAGATCCAAAGTAGATTCCGGTTTTCTTAATAAAAAACAAAGTCGAAATGCACATTAGTGCCATAATATAATAAGCCAGAGAGCCGGCAAAGAAGAAAAAGAGTGGAATGGGTAAAAAAATCAATAAGATTCCAGCAACAATCATTCCTGTAATAACAGTTCTTGCCTGGTCGTACATTGGTGAAAACTTATTTTGTAGATGGGCAGGTGTAAAGTAATTAATTAACGTTTCGGGTAACAACTTGATTCATTTAGTTAAAATGTGGCCAAAATTAATAAATTATTGTATCGAAAAATTCATGTTTAAACATTCTGTATACCAACGTGCTTTTTTTGTACATGAAAATATCTACCCTCGTTTTAATTGAAAAAGAGTTGTTTTTTTTATTTTAAAAATCCCCCATTGTGGGTGATGTGGTTGCCAAATTCTATCATTTACATTTGTGCCAGAAATAAATAAACCACTATTATTATATTTTCATGAAACACTATTTTTACAAAATCAGCCTCCTTTGTGCATTCACTTGCATCATCTTTCAGGCTAAAAGTCAAACTACCTCGCCCTCTAATTCGTATGTAGGTATTCATGCGGGAACCCAAGGTTTTGGAGTGACAGCCGGAATGCCGATCTCAAACCAGTTCGGTGTCCATGCAGGTATTAGTTTTCTGCCGTTTGATATCAATGTAAATAAAACATATGGTTCCTATGCTACCAGTTCAGATGTAAAAGCTCGTTTTTCCAATGTGCATTTGGCATTGGATTGGTCACCATTTTATACTAGCCAAAACTTCTTTCGTTATTTTGCAGTAAGCGGTGGCGCCGGTTATTTTTTCAAAGCCGATGGCGATTTTAAAACATCCCTAACTGAGAGCTACCATTACGGCGAAATTGAAGTCGCTCCAGAAGATATCGGTATCCTTACAACGAATATTAGTTGGAAGAACTCTGTAGCCCCATATCTATCTGTTGGATTCAACAATATAGATGTCCACCCTTTGCTTAGCCTGGGTGTTTCATTAGGATCTTATTATTTAAGTAAACCTACCGTGAATATGTTGGGCACATCCTTATTAGAAGGAAATGAGGCTAATGCACCCATCATTGAAAGAAATGCGAAAGATTACCGTTTTCTTCCTGTTCTTCAAATCAACTTTAGCTATAAAATTAAATAGAAATGAAACCATCCATGAAAAGAAGATACTTATTTATTGCAGCAGCAATGTTTAGCATGCTGACCATGCAATGCCAGGATCCATTAAAAGACATCGAGATCAACGTTAGCACCAATATTATTCATTATTCAAGCATGCTTCAAATAGAGGACGGCAATGGTAATGCAGTAAATAACTTGAATGTTGAGCTAACAGGTAGGGATGCTGGATCTATTTATAACCTGGCTGGATTAAAAGAATTCCATATAGAAGGTGGTTTATTAGGACTTGGCGTTCATCCACAAGCTGATCCAACTACAGATAAATCTGTAGAATTTACGCTTATACTTTCCGGGAATGACATTATTACGCAATTAGTACCTCTTACGATAACAGAAGGTCAAATGCACAGCGTACAGACAATTAACGTACTCAAAAAGAGTGATGCTCCTTTAGGGGTTTCGGTACAAAGCCCGACAGTTATTTTAGAAAACAATACGATTTCAGGTTCCAAAACGGTTTCAACCACAAATGAAAATGAAACTTCAAACATTACAAATGTTACCATGACTGATGGAACTAAGTTTCAGGATGAAAGTGGTAAAGACGTTACCGGAGGAGAACTAAAAACTGTGTTAGTTAACTTAGATCCATCCAAAGAATCGGCCTTAGCTGTTTTCCCGGGCGGTAGTTTAACAGCTAACAATGTAATTGCAGAAGGTCAAACACAAGTAAGCGCTGGCTCTTTTATTCCGGCCAGTATCGCTAATATTGAGTTTACAGTTGGTTCTACTTCGATTAAAAAGTTCAATAAACCTATTCAGATTGCTATGCAACTTGATCCGGAATTTGTAAATGTCAATACCGGTAATGTATTAGGCACCGGCGAGCAAATAGGAGTTTATAGCTATGAAACAACTACAGGCCAATGGAAATTTGAAAAGAATGTGGCAGTTGAAAAAGTAAATGGAAAATTAGTTGCTAATTTTGAAACGACTCACTTAACGTGGTATATGGTAGGTAACTATGTAAGTGCCTGTACCAGCCCTGTTGTTTTAAATCTGAATGCAAGCTGGATGCAAACAGGAGTCACTTATCCTTTAAAAGTTGACGCCATGCTCGCAGGAAAAGTGATTGGTTCAGTTCAGGTTTCAGCCAGCACTACAAACACAAGTGTTAAAATCGCTAATCTGCCATTATCCAGCACTGGAGTTTCAATCCATATTTCAACTTTAGATGGTCAGGTACTTACCGCTGCTGGGGGTGTTACGCTTCCACAAAATGGTTGCGCTGCTGCACATTCAATAGCAATCAGCCAGCCGGCTAACACTGCACCAAAGGTTACTCTTCAATTATATGTGCGTTGCCCGGGTAACGGAGATGTAATTAATGTACTACCAACCTTTTATTTATATTATCGTGAAACCAAGTCTTCGAGTGACGCAAGCGGATTTAAATTATTAGGAGTGGTTACCAATGGATTCCT
>Ga0160433_100459_pt1 | contig 20518 bp, 17 predicted proteins | sample HID1972K_E0MG_FD_108235 | JGI IMG/M metagenome (GOLD analysis project Ga0160433, IMG submission 108235) | Enriched pill bug-associated microbial communities from UW Madison campus, WI, USA - HID1972K_E0 MG | ecosystem: Host-associated > Arthropoda: Insects > Digestive system > Unclassified ...
ATTTGAGTGCGCTGGCTTCCGCTGCCGACGGAACGCCGCTGGGACCGCTGGCCGCGCGCCTTGCAGGCGCCATCGAAGCCATCGGCCGGAGCAATCGCATCGAGCTTGGCGGGCAGCTCAACCTGCTGGGCGAGCGCGGCAATGCGCGGATCGATCGACTGGCGCTCAGTTCCGCCAGCGGCGCGCGGATCGAAAATTGGGAAGGCAGCATGGTTCGGCTCGATTGGCCCGGCGGCCTGCGAGCGTCCGGCCGGATCGACATGCGCGGCGGAGGGCTGCCGGAAGGCCGCATCGACTTCGCACTCGATGAGCAGGGCGATGTGCGCGGCACAGCAACGCTGGAGGCCTTTGAGGCCGGCGACGCGCGCCTTGCGCTCTCGCCCGTGAATTTCTCGCTGGGTATGGGCGGGCAGGTTCGCGTGCGGACGGAGGCGACGCTGGACGGGCCGCTGCCCGGCGGAGGCGTGCGAGGCGTGCATATGCCGATCGATGCGCGGATGTCCTCGAGCGGCGCCTTCAGCCTCGCGGGCAATTGCGTTCCATTGCGCTGGAGGTCGCTGGCGATGTCGGGCCTCATGCTCGATCCTGCTACGCTGCGCGTGTGCGGACTTAGCGACGGTACGCTGGCACTGGACGATGTGGCGCTTACCGGGAAGCTGGGTGAGAATCCGCTGCTTTTCCGCACGGCATCGGCGCGTTATGCGTTGGCGAGCGGGCGATTCGCCCTGGCGGAGCCCGAAGTGCAGATCGGCGAGGGCGAGACGCCCGTGCGGATGGCTGCGACCCGGCTCGTCGGCGAAACCTCAGGCTCCGGCGGATTTGGCGGTACCATCGAGGGTGGCCGCGGCCGCATTGCCGCTGTGCCGCTCGATCTCAGCGATATCGATGGCCGCTGGACCTTTGCGGAAGGGCGCTTGGCGGTCGAGGGCGATTTGCGGGTGGCGGACACCCAGGCAGATCGACGGTTCAATCCGCTCGCGGCGGAGCAGGTCCGCCTGACGCTGGAGGACAACCGGATCAACACGACCGGTGTGCTCATGCACCCCGAGCGGCGCGCCCGCGTGGCCGATGTTGTCATCCGTCACGATCTTTCCAGCGGGGCAGGGCAGGCGGATCTCGCCCTGGACAGTCTGCGCTTCGGCAATGCTCTCCAGCCTGACGATCTCACGCCCCTGGCGCTTGGGGTGGTGGCGAATGTGGAGGGCGTGGTCGAGGGTGAGGGGCAGATCCGTTGGACTGGCGAGGAGGTCACGAGCACCGGCGTCTTTTCCACAAAGGACATGGCCTTCGCGGCCGCTTTCGGCCCTGTGGAAGGCCTTGCGACGACGATACGCTTCGCCGATCTGCTCGGCCTGCGTTCCGAAGAGGGGCAGGTTCTGACCGTGGACAGCGTCAATCCCGGTATCGATGTGCGCGATGGCACGATCCGCTATGCCCTGCGCTCCAACGAGGAAGCGGTTATCGAAGGCGGCCGCTGGCCCTTCTCCGGCGGCATGCTAGAACTGATGCCGGCTCCGCTGGCGCTCGATTCGCGGCAGCCCCGTTATCTCACCTTCCGCGTGGTGGGGCTGGAGGCCGGGGCCTTCATCAACACGCTCGAACTGGAGAACATCTCCGCAACCGGAGTGTTCGACGGGTTGTTGCCGATGGTTTTCGATCATAACGGCGGCAGAATCGTTGGCGGTCTGCTCATCGCGCGCCAGCAGGGGGACGAGCCGCGCTATCTGACCACGACGGAAGGGCTCAGCATTCCTTGCGATCCCCAGCGGCAGGCGGGCGATCTCTCCTATGTGGGCGAAGTGTCCAATGCGCAGCTCAATGCGGTCAGCCGGCTCGCTTTCGATGCCCTCAAGAATCTGCGCTATCGCTGCCTCGCGATCCGGCTGGACGGCGCGATTGATGGCGAGTTCGTGACGCAGGTCAGCATCAACGGCATCAATCAGGGCACCGACGAGGCGCGCAAGAGTTTCCTCGCGCGGCCTTTCCTGGGGCTGCCGTTCATTTTCAATGTCCGTATCGAGGCGCCGTTCCGGGGTCTGCTCAACACCGCCAGCGGGCTTGCCGATCCGACCAAGCTCATTAGCGGCAGCCTGGGCGACCAGTTCAAGCCGGCGCAGCCTGACGAGGGAGGGCTTGCCGTTCAGCCGCCGGACAGCGACAAGGGAATAGAAAGGGGTCAGGAATGAGGCATCGACCATGGCTTTGGCGCATGACGCAATTGGGCTTGGGAGCGACGTTCGCCGGCGTGGTGGGCGGCTGCATCCAGGTGCGCGCGCCCGAGAAGCCGATCGAAATCAATCTCAATGTGAAGATTCAGCAGGAAGTGGTCGTCCGGCTCCAGCAGGATGCGCGCGACCTTATCGAGAACAATCCGGAGCTTTTTCCAGAATGACACGCAAACACAGCATTCGTGCCGCGGCGCTGGCGGCTCTCCTCGGGATCGGCGCGCTGGGCGCGGCGCCGGCGGTGGCGCAGGACGCGGCGGTGAGCGCCGCGAAGGCGGCCGGCACGGTAGGCGAGCAGTCGGACGGCTATCTCGGCATCAACGGCTCGGTAAGCGGCGAGGTGCGTGCTGCGGTCGACGCGCTGAATATCAAGCGCCGGGCGGCTTATACCGATCTTGCAGCCAAGCGTGGCGTCACGGTAGCCGACATGGCGGCCGTCACGGGCTGCCAGACCCTCGCGGGCCGCGTCTCGCAGGGGCAGATCTATCGGATCGGCAGTGGCGGTTGGCAGACCAAGGGCGCAGGACCGATCGCTCTGCCGGACTATTGCGCGACATCAACCCGCTGAGGACGCGATTCGGTGGCTCATGGCCATGGTTTCCATCAGCAATTCCGCGGTGTGACGCGGGGCCCGGCACCAGTGTTGACTTGCGGGCATTCGCTTTCTACACGGGCCGCGCCCTGACGGGGGCGGCCCAGGCGCGTCATGCAGTGGCAGTTTTACGTTCCTAGCGGCGTGAACCGGAGCTGTCGTGATGACCGAAACCGAACCCGGGCGAGACCCGATTGCTGAAGATGAACGCATCAAGTCGCTCACGGAGCGGCTGGAACGCGCGGAGGAAGTCGAAAAGGTCAGGACTGGAGCAGACCAAAAAGGTGGTCATGGCGACAAGAATTATCGCCTTGGCAACCGGGTGCTTGCAGAACTGATCGGCGGTCTTGCCGGCGGCGCGCTGATTGGATGGGTCCTGGACCGGTTCATCGGCACATCGCCCTGGCTCCTGCTGGTTTTCCTCTTTCTGGGGATTATCGTAGCCTTCAGGAACATTTGGAGAATTTCGACGAAGCGTCCTGAGGAATAAGGGCGCTTTCGTTATATCGCAGACGGCTTTTTGGGAATCAGACGTGGCAGAATCCGGCAAGATCGACCCCATGCACCAATTCGCGATCGAGCCGCTGTTCGGTACCGATCAGCTGGCCATCGGCGGCTACAATATCGCTTTCACGAACAGCGCGCTCTGGATGGTGATTACCGTCGTGGTGCTGTGGGTGTTCATGCTGGGCGGCATGAAACGCGACCTCGTTCCGGGGCGCTGGCAAGCAGCCGTGGAATCGATGACCGGATTCATCGCCAAGCTGACCGATGACAATATCGGGAAGGGCGGACGGAAATACGTCCCTTATATCTTCTCGCTGTTCATGTTCATCCTCTTCGCCAATCTGCTCGGCCTCCTTCCCATTGGCCTGTTCGGCCTGCATCCCTTTACATTCACCAGCCATTTCACGGTGACGGGCGTGCTGGCGGTGCTGAGTTTCTCGATCGTGCTGATCGTGGGCTTCTGGAAGCACAAGCTGCACTTCTTCTCCCTGTTCGTGCCGCAGGGCACGCCGCTGTGGCTGATCTGGCTGATCCCGGTGATCGAACTCGTCTCCTTCATGGTGCGTCCGTTCTCGCTGGGCCTGCGACTGTTCGTCGCGATGATCGCCGGTCACATCCTGCTCAAGGTGCTCGCCGGCTTTGTGATCAATTCATCGAATGCAGGTCTGCTGCCCGGTCTCGGAGTTGGGATCCCCAGCTTCGTGCTGATGGTCGGCATCTCGGCGCTGGAAATCCTGGTGGCGGCGATCCAGGCCTACGTTTTCGCGCTGCTGACGTCGCTCTATCTTCACGACGCTGAGCATCTGCACTGAGTTTTCAACCAACGACTGAAGAATTTGGAAAAGGAGTTAAGTAACATGGACGCAGAAGCCGCAAAGCTGATCGGTGCCGGTCTGGCCGCAATCGGCGCCGGTGTGGCCGCGCTGGGCGTGGGCAACGTGTTCGGTTCGTTCCTCGAGAGCGCGCTGCGCAATCCGGGTGCCGCCGACGGTCAGCAGGGTCGCCTGTTCATCGGCTTCGCCGCCGCCGAGCTTCTCGGTCTGCTGGCGTTCGTCGTCGCGATGATCCTGATCTTCGTTGCCTGATCGCCCTCAGGACGACAGACAATGATCGCGGAACCGGCGGCTGGTCTTTCAGGCCGTCGCCGGGCCGCGCAGACGGACAGGTGATATGCCTCAGATAGCTCAACTTGCCGCAACCTACTCGTCGCAGATCTTCTGGGTGCTGCTGACCTTCGGGTTCGTGTTCTTCGTGATTGGCCTCGGCATGGTGCCGAAGGTACAGTCCACGGTGGACGCGCGCGACAAGAAGATCGCCGACGATCTCGATATGGCGCGGGTTAATTCGGCGGGTGCCGATACGCTCGAAGCCGAATGGCGAGCCAAGGAGAACGAGGCACGGGCCACGGCGCAGGCGCGCATGGTTGCGGCCAAGGCCGAAGCCGCGAAGAATCGGGAAGCCGCTCTGGCCAAGGCTGATGCCGCGATCGGCGAGAAGCTGTCGGCTGCCGAGCGCGAGATCGAAGCCGGGCGCGTGAAGGCGCTGGGCGAGATCGAAGCGGTCGCGGCCGATGCCGCGGCCGATATCGTGCAGCGCGTCGCGGGCGCGGACGTCTCGTCCGATGCTGCGCTCAGGGCAGTGAAGGCGGTGATCTGAAGATGGCAAACGAAGAAATCGCGCAGGCCGCAGCGGCCAGCGACAACGGATCGCAGGCCGTCCAGTATAATCTGGAGAATGCCGACAAGGTGCAGGGACTGGACGGCGAAGTCCATGCCGCCATTGAAGCCCATGGCGGACCGCATCCGCCGCATGGTCCGGAGCCTGTGGCGCTCGGAATGGACGCTACCGCTTGGGTTGCATTGGCGATGTTCGCCTTCATTGCGATCCTGATCTGGAAGAAGGTTCCGGCACTGATCGGCGGGGCGCTCGACAAGAAGATCGCCACGATCCGCAGCCAGCTCGACGAAGCCGCGCGGCTCCGTGCGGAAGCCGAGGCGCTGAAGGGCGAATATGAGAGCAAGATCGCGTCGGTGGCAAAGGAAGCTGACGCCATGCGCGCCGCCGCCGAGCAGGAAGCCGCGGATCTGATCGGGGCAGCTCAGGTCGAAGCCGAGGCGCTGGTGGTTCGCCGCCAGAAGATGGCCGAGGACAAGATTGGCGCCGCCGAGCGCGCGGCCGTTGCCGATGTGCGGGCGCGCGCCGCCGCCGCCGCCACGGCTGCTGCGGGCGCGCTGATCCGCGAGGCGCACGACGCCAAGGCCGATAAGGGCTTGGTTGACGATCTGATTAACAAGCTGGCGCACTGAAGCCATCGCTTTCATGGAAATAAGGAGCCGGGCAGGAGATCCTGTCCGGCTTTTTTGTGAGCGCTCATGGACGCCCAAGCACGCCGCATTGCCCCAGCCTGTCCACGTGCCTAAATCCCCCTGATGGTTGATCGCCCTTCTTCTCCCAATCGCTTCAATGAAGAGAAAGCGACCTATGCGGTGCGCGGCAGCGATGCACCGGACGTCGACGCGGGGGTCGCGGCGATTCGCGATACGCTGAAAACGCTTGGCACGCGGCCGGGGGTCTACCGGATGCAGGATGTGCGCGGCGACGTGCTCTATGTCGGCAAAGCGCGCGCGCTGCGTAATCGCGTGGCGACTTATACGCAGGTCGATCGCTTGCCCCGGCGGCTGCAGCGGATGGTCTCCCAGACCCGCTCCATGACCATCGTCACGACGCAAAGCGAGGCCGAGGCGCTGTTGCTGGAGGCGCAGCTCATCAAGCGCTTTCGGCCACCCTACAATGTGCTGCTGCGCGACGACAAGAGCTTCCCGTTCATCCTCCTGCGCGAGGATCATGACTTTCCGCGCGTCCAGCTTCATCGCGGCGCCCGGAAGATCAAAGGACAATATTATGGTCCGTTCGCGGGCGCGGGCCAGGTCCGCAAGACATTGAACGCGCTCCAGAAGCTGTTCCTGCTGCGCTCCTGCACGGATAGCTTCTTCAATAATCGCTCGCGGCCGTGCCTGCTTTACCAGATCCGCCGCTGCTCGGCGCCGTGCGTCGCGCGGATCAGCGAGGAGGATTATGCCGGGCTCGTTCAGGATGCGCAGGACTTCCTCGGCGGCAAATCGACCGCTGTTCAGGCGCGATTGGGCGAGGCCATGAACAACGCAGCCGCATCGCTCGATTACGAGATGGCGGCGGTCTATCGCGACCGGCTGAAGGCGTTGACCTTCATTCAGGGCAGCCAGGCGATCAATGCCGAAGGGCTGGGCGATGCCGACATTTTCGCGCTCGCCAGCAAGAATGGCGGCGTGTGCATCCAGGCTTTCTTCATCCGGGGCGGGCAGAATTGGGGTCATCGCAGCTTCTTCCCGGTCCACACAGCCGACGTGGCGGAGGAAGAAGTGCTCATGCAATTCATGGCGCAGTTCTACGAGGATGTGCCGCCCGCGCCCCTGATCCTGTGCGACCGTGAACCCAGCGACGCGCTGGTCCTGGGAGAGGCGTTGGCCCAGCGGATCGGCCGCAAGGTGCGGATCGAGGTGCCGCAGCGTGGCAGCCGGGTGAAGCTGATCCAGCAGGCGCAGCGCAATGCAGAGGAAGCGCTGGAGCGCCGGCAGGCGGAGAGCAGCGCCCAGGGCAAGATCCTGGCCGAGTTGGTGGATCTGTTCGGGCTGGAAGGGCCGCCGAACCGGATCGAGGTTTACGACAACAGCCATATCCAAGGGACCAACGCGCTCGGTGCGATGATCGTCGCCGGGCCGGAGGGCTTCCGCAAGAATGCCTATCGCAAGTTCAACATCAAGCGTGCCGAGACTGTGCCGGGCGACGATTTCGGTATGATGCGCGAAGTGCTGGGTCGCCGCTTCGCGCGTGCCGCGGAGGAAGACCCAGATCGGGAATCCGGCGAATGGCCGGATCTCGTGCTGATCGACGGCGGGCGTGGGCAACTCAATGCGGCGCGCAGGGCGCTCGAGGAAATGGGCATAGAGGATGTGCCCATGGCCGGTGTTGCCAAGGGGCCGCATCATGGTCGCGAGGGGCGGGAGGTCTTTCATCTCCTGGATGGGCGGGAGTTCACGCTGCCGGTCAATCATCCGGTGCTCTTCTATCTCCAGCGCCTGCGGGACGAGGCGCACCGCTTCGCTATCGGCGCGCACCGGCAGAAGCGGGCGAAGGCGATCACGGTGAGTTCGCTGGACGAGGTGCCGGGCATCGGTCCCGCGCGTAAACGGGCGCTGCTCATGCATTTCGGCACGGCGCGCGCGGTGCGCAACGCGAGCCTTGCGGATCTGCAACGCGCGCCGGGCGTCTCATCGGGCGTCGCGCAAACGGTGTATGACTATTTCCACGGCTGAGTGGGACGGGCTGTCGGTGCGCAAAGGTTGATACCGGGCGCGTTCGGCGCTAAGGGCGCTGCTTCAACACCCGTCGGGATGTCCTAACCGCTTATGCTGTTCACTTTCCTCCTTGTCGTTCAGGCCATCATTGCCTTCGCGCTCGTTACGGTCATTCTGATGCAGCGCTCGGAAGGCGGTGGACTTGGCATGGGAGGCGGCGGCAATCCCTCTGGCCTCATGTCGGCACGGGGCGCGGCTGATTTCCTGACTCGCGCGACGAAGCTTCTCGCCATGCTGTTCGTCGGCATGAGCATCGTGCTTGCGGTCGTGGCCTCGACGCAGCATCGGGCCGCAACGATCGATACGTCGCTGGTCGGAGAGTCGGATACCAGCGGTCTTTCCACTCCGATGGCGGAAGGCGATGGTATTTCCGGTGCGGCGGCCAATGCCTCGGGCATGGCGGCGCCCACGCCCGCCAATCAGGCGGGCGTTCCGCTCGCACAATAACAGCCGACCACAATTTTTCACTGTTGGTGGATTCGTCCGCTTGCCCTTCCGTTCGAGTTCAGCTTAAGCCTTACCTCCCATGGCGCGGTTCATATTCATCACCGGCGGCGTGGTCTCCTCGCTTGGCAAAGGACTCATGGCCGCATCGCTCGCAGCCCTGCTCCAGGCGCGTGGCTACAAGGTCCGCACACGCAAGTTCGATCCCTATCTCAATGTCGATCCCGGCACGATGTCGCCCTATCAGCACGGCGAAGTTTATGTGACGGATGACGGCGCGGAGACGGATCTGGACCTCGGACACTATGAGCGCTTCACGGGCGTTGCGAGCCGGCAGGCGGACAATGTGACGCAGGGCCGTATCTACCAGACGATCATCCAGCGCGAACGACGCGGAGATTATCTGGGCGCAACGGTGCAGGTAATCCCGCACGTGACCGACGAGATCAAGGCGTTCGCCCTTGCTGAGACGGATGATGTCGATTTCGTGCTCTGCGAGATCGGCGGAACAGTGGGCGATATTGAGAGCTTGCCCTTCATGGAAGCGATCCGCCAGTTGCGGAACGAACTCGGCGTCGGCCAAACGGTGCTCATCCATGTGACGCTGGTGCCTTATGTCGCTGCTGCGGGTGAATTGAAGACCAAGCCCACCCAGCACAGTGTACGCGAGTTGACTTCCCTCGGTATCCAGCCCGATATCTTGCTATGCCGCACGGAACATCCGCTCCCCGAAAGCGAACGCGCGAAGATTGCGCTGTTCTGTAATGTCCGTAAGGAATCGGTAATTCCGGCGCTGGATGCGAGCAGCATCTATGACGTTCCCATCCAATATCATCGCGAAGGGCTGGACGCGGCAGTGCTTCGCGCCTTCGGTATCGAGGGGACGCCCCAGCCTGAACTCAGTCGCTGGCACGACATCATGGAGCGGCAGGCGCATCCCGAAGGCGAAGTCACCATTGGCGTGGTCGGCAAATATGTCGGTCTGCCGGATGCCTATAAATCCCTGCACGAAGCGCTGGTTCATGGCGGTCTCGCCAATCGTGTGAAGGTCAAGGTCCAGTGGCTCGATGCCGAGCTGTTCGAGGAAGAAAGCGACATCGCTGCCCGACTGGAGCCCATGCACGGCATCCTTGTGCCCGGTGGCTTTGGGGCACGCGGATCGGAAGGCAAGATCGCGTCGGTGCGTTTCGCGCGCGAGCGGGGCGTGCCTTTCTTCGGCATCTGCCTAGGGATGCAGATGGCGTGCATCGAAAGCGCACGGAATACAGCGGGTATCGCAAAGGCCTCCACGACCGAATTCGGCCCCACCGATGAACCGGTCGTCGGTCTCATCACCGAGTGGATGGGCAGGGAAGGGCGGCAGACACGCGATGCCGGCACCGGCCTTGGCGGTACCATGCGGCTGGGCGCCTATCCGGCGAAGCTGGCGGGCAACAGCGTCGTGGCCAGCATCTATGATGTCGAGGATATCAGCGAACGGCATCGCCACCGCTATGAAGTGAACGCGGCCTATCGCGAGCCGCTGGAGAAGGGTGGGCTCATCTTCTCGGGTATGTCGCCGGATGGCGCGCTGCCGGAGATCGTGGAACGCCCTGACCATCCGTGGTTCATCGGTGTGCAGTTCCACCCGGAACTCAAGTCCAAGCCCTTCGATCCGCATCCGCTGTTCAAGAGCTTTATCGCAGCGGCGGTGAAGCAGAGCCGGCTGGTCTGAGAGGCGTAAGCCTCACGCCTGCGCCGAGCCGGCCTCCCGTGCACATCATGGCCGATTAAAAGGGCGCCCGAGTCTTCCCGGGCGCCCATCTCTCCGACTGGTGAGAGATCTAATCGAATGATTAGGCGGCGGTCTTGTCGCTTTGAATATCGACGACCGCGCCCTTGCCGTTGATGGCGATCCTGCGTGGCTTCATCGCATCCGGAATCTCGCGGACCAGCGCGACAGTCAGCAGTCCATCTGCGAGATCGGCGCTTTCGACGCGCACGAAATCGGCAAGCTCGAACCGTCGCTCGAAGCTGCGGTTGGCGATGCCGAGATGGAGATAATTCGCGCGCTCCTCTTCCGCGACCTCGGCCTTGCGGCCAATGATCTGGAGCAGGTTCTGCTGCGCGGTGATAGCGATTTCGTCCGCCTTGAAGCCGGCGACAGCGAGCGTCACGCTGTAGCGGTCCTCGTCCACACGCTCGATATTGTAGGGCGGATAATTGTCGGTCTGCTGGAGACGCGCGCTGTTCTCGATGAGATCGAACAGGCGATCGAAGCCAACCGTGGTGCGACGATAGAGTGTCAAATCAAAGCCACGCATAATCAAATCCTCCTTAGGAGCGTGTTTGAACTGCGATGCCGGGCCCGAATGCCGGCGCCCGGTGCATCATCCGGTCCCATGCACGGCGACCGGACGGCGCTGAGATATGAGCAGCGAAAGCGCTTTCAAGAGGTGGCGGAGCGAGGCGAACGACCACGGTCCCGGTTCGCCAAAAGGACGATCCTGCGGGAAGTCATAGTATCGCGGAAAAACATGGCCCCGATGCACTAAGCGCCCAGATCGTTGCCGATCCGGGCGCCCGTGGACGAAAAAATCGTCTCCCCCTTTGGTATCGCTTCCGCGCGCCTGTCCGGCCCCTCGAGCGGGCAGGCGGGATGCGATTCCCTGAACCACGGCCTTGCTATGATTGCCTGTGTTTCGCTGATGAGGCTAGGTCAGGTGTGGGCTGCTGTCACCAGCCAAGTCACCACTCTCCGAAATTGCTTTCCCATCTGTGCCATATCCGCAACAGCCGAGATGATGCCTCTGCGATCGGTGTACCCGCCAAGCCTTGCCACTGCCCCCGGCGCGCCATAGATGTGCGCAATTCCCCTTCCGAGGCCGTCGCCCCTATCATGCTCCTGTCCCGTTACGAAAGAATGATCGCCCGGCGATACCTGTTGCCGGGTAAAGGTGAGGGTTTCATCTTCCTCGTGGCCTCTATCAGCCTTGTGGCGGTGATGCTGGGCGTGGGTGCGCTGATCGTGGTGATGAGTGTCATGAACGGTTTCCGCGCCGAGCTGTTCGACAAGATCGTGGGTCTCAATGGCCATGCGGTCGTGCAGGGTTATGGCGGCCGGCTCGATAATTGGGAGGACATCGCAAGAAAGGCGCGTGCGACGCCGGGCGTTACCAGCGCCACACCGCTTATCGAGCAGCCGCTGCTGGCGACGTTCGGCGGCCGGGTGGAGGCCGCGTTGATTCGCGGCATGACCGAGGCGGACATTCACGATAATCCGTCACTCACCACCAAGGTGCTGGCCGGATCGCTCACAGATGTCCGCGCGGGGAGCGGGAAGGTCGCGCTTGGGTCGCGGTTGGCGGAATCGCTGGGGGTCAACATCGGCCACACAATCACCGTCATCAATCCGGCCGGGCGCTCCACGCCATTTGGCACGATGCCACGCCAAATTCCGTACGAGATCGGCGCGATCTTCGAGATCGGCATCTACGATTACGACAAGGCCTTCGTCATCATGCCGATGCAGGACGCCCAGCTCCTGCTGCTGCTGGGCGACAAGGTCGGCATGGTCGAGGTGCAGACGGAGGATCCGGACCGGGTAGGCCAGATCCTCGCGCCGCTCGTCAAGCAGGTGGAGGGGCAGGCGCTGGTGATCGACTGGCGGCAGATGAACGCCAGCCTGTTCGAGGCGTTGCAGGTGGACCGGGTGGTCTCCTTCGTGATTCTCTCGCTCATCATTCTGGTCGCGGTGTTCAACATCCTGTCCTCGCTCATCATGCTGGTGCGCGCCAAGACGCGGGACATCGCGATCCTGCGTACCATGGGCGCGACCCGATCGAGCCTGCTGCGCATCTTCGTGACGGTGGGCGTGACGATCGGTACGCTGGGCACGGGGGCTGGGCTGCTGCTGGGCGGGGTCATCCTGCATTTCCGCCAGGGCATCGTGGATGGCGTGCAATTCCTGACCGGGCAGCAGCTCTGGGACCCGTCGATCCGCTTCCTGACCGAATTGCCGTCCAAGCCCGACCCTGCGGAGATCGTGGCGATCTGCGTCATGGCCGTGGGCTTCAGCTTCCTGGCGACTCTCTATCCGGCCCTCAAGGCCGCCAATACCGATCCGGTGCAGGTGCTGCGTTATGAGTGAGGTGCTTTCCATCGAGCGGCTCTCCCGCAGTTTCACCCAGGGCGGCGCGCAGATCGATGTGTTGCGCGGCGTCGATCTTACGGTGGCCTCCGGCGAGATCGTGGCGCTGCTCGGCCCGTCGGGCTCGGGCAAGTCGACCATGCTGCAAGCCATCGGGCTGCTGGAAGGGGGCTTTGGCGGCTCGATCCGGTTGTGCGGCGTCGAAGTAGCGAGCGAGGGGAATGACGGGCGTACCAAGCTGCGGCGCGAGAAGCTGGGCTTCGTCTACCAGTTCCATCATCTGCTGCCTGATTTCAGCGCGATCGAGAATGTCGTCCTGCCGCAGCTCATCTTCGGCAAGAGCATGGAGGAAGCGCGCGAGCGGGCGGCGAGCCTGCTGAGCAGTCTCGGTCTCGGGCACCGGCTGGAACACAAGCCAAGTCAGCTTTCGGGCGGCGAGCAGCAGCGTGTGGCGGTAGCCCGCGCCCTTGCCAATCGCCCGGCGCTGGTGCTGGCGGACGAACCCACCGGCAATCTCGACGAGCGCACGGCCGATGTGGTGCTGGACGAGTTCGTCCGGCTGGTCCGCGAGCAGGGTTCGGCTGCGTTGATCGCCACGCACAACGAGCGGCTGGCCGCCCGCATGGACCGAATCGTGCGGCTGCATGACGGATTTCTGGACTAGCCGCATCGCATTGCGCGGCTGACCTGCTATCATATCGTCATCAGGATCGAGCAGGAGCACATCATGGCAACCATCGTCATCGCAGGAGCAAACCGGGGCATCGGGCTCGAACTGGCGCGGCAATATGTTCAGGACGGGCATGAGGTGATCCGCGCGATGCGAGGCGTGGACAAGGCCGACCCGCCGTTCGGCACGACCGTCGCGCTCGACGTCTCCAGCGACGAATCCGTCACCAAGTTCGCTGCGGGTCTGGACGGAATGCCGGTCGATCTGCTCATCGCCAACGCCGGCGTGATCGGGCCCGAGGCGCAGAGCAGCACGGACATGGACTTCCCCGGCTTCCTCGCCACGCTGGATGTGAACGTGCTGGGGCCGCTCCGCGTGGTGCAGGCGCTCCTGCCTAATCTCCGCAAGGCCGCTCATCCCCGGGTCGCGGTCACGTCGAGCCGGATGGGGTCCATGGCGTCCACGCAGTCGGGCCATCTTGCCTATCGCGCGTCCAAGGCCGCGGCGAACAAGGTCGTCCAGTGCCTCGCTGCCGATCTGGCGAGCGAAGGGATCGCGGTCGCGTCGCTGCATCCCGGCTGGGTCCGCACGGACATGGGCGGATCGGGCGCCGACATCAGCGTCGAGACGAGCGCGGCGGGCCTGCGCAAGGTGCTCGATGGCCTGAGCATGGAGAATAGCGGCCGCTTCTGGGCCTATGACGGCGAAGTGCTGGACTGGTGAAGCGGCTGCACGGCGGCGCTTCCACGCCGCCGTACGGTAAGATCCGGCGTCAGGTCCCGGCGAGCGAGGCCAGCCTGCCCATATCGATGCTGGCGACGGCCGCCTTGAGTTCATCGATGCTGCCCGCGTCGCCATCGGCCTCGACCATGAAGCGCTTGCCGACCACGGTCGCGAATGATCCGCGCTCCGAAGCGCGATCCCATTTCTCGATCACGAGATTGCCGTCCACCGTGTTGGTGCGCTCATAGCTGTCGCCATCTTCCCGGCTGGATTCCATGCCGAGCGCCCCGGCCATGCCGGCCATCGCGCCCATCGCTGCCATATCGGCGACCTTGAGCGTGAACCGCTTTTCATTGGCTTCATAGGCCCCCTCGGCCTGGCTGGACGGGCCGGCCTTCGCGCTGCTGACCGACATACGCTGATAGCCGCCGATGCTCTCCGGCAGCAGGGCCTGCAAATCGGCCGGCGCAACGGCTTCGCGATTCTGCGCGGCTTCCATGTCCCGCGCGGCCTGCTCGAGCTTGCCGGTGTCGATAGTGCCCACGCCGGGAATAGAGAGTGCGCCATCTTCCGAACTGCTCATCGATCCGACGGACGGCGTCATGCTCACGCCGACCATGCGCCCGACCGAGGCCGTGATCGCCCAGATGGTGATATAGATGACGATGACGCAGAGCACCGTGACGATGGTGTAGGTGAGCGCCTTTTCAGCCGGCACCTTCATGAGAGGCGCCGCGCCGACATAGAAGAGATAGAAGGAATAAAGGCCGAGAATGGCCAGGAAGCCGAGCGCCGGCACAAGATTGAAGATGCCGGCCAGCCAGCTTGCCGTCATCGAATAGGCGACGAGCTTGAAGGCATTGCGCGAACTGGCGACGCCGCCGAACTTGGGCGCCAGCTTGTCAGCAATGAAGCTCACGATGAAAAGGCCGATCAGCGAGAGGACGAAGCCGCTGATCGCCATAGACAGGCTGCCCATCAGCGAGGAGCCGAACACGCCATAGCCGAACACCTGGCTGCCGATGAATGTCGCGACCGGCCCGATGGCGGCCAGCGGCACGGCATAGCGCGTGAAGATATCCCCGCTCGGCACCGTTTCCCGATCGATGACGAGCCATTCGGTTTTCGGTTTCAGAATGATTGCCTTGGCGCGTTCCACGAGTGATGGTGGTGTCCCGCCTGCCGGATCGAGCTCCATATCCCCTACTCCCACTGTTAAAAACAGCGCGGATAGGATCATGTTCGGCCAATCCTTGCAAGCGGCCGATGCGATGGGGGAACGCCCGGATTTAACGGTGCGGGTGCGGGCGGCATGAAAAAGCCTGTGGGTAAGCGCGCCGCGCCCTTCCCAAGAGCCAGTTTGCGACCCATAACGGACCCATGCCGCATGCGCCTTATGTTCCGCTCCGCAACCTGTCGGCCTATACGCTGCTGGAAGGCGCGATTGCGCCCAAGCAACTCGCCGCGCGCGCGAAGGACCTGGGCTTCCCTGCCGCCGCCCTGACCGACCGGAACGGCCTCTATGCGGCCATGGCCTTCTCTGATGCCGCGTCGAAAGCCGGCGTGCAGCCCATCATCGGCACGACGCTGGCGGTGGCCCGGCCAGACCGACCGGAAAACACGCCGCTCCAGATCGACTGGCTGGTGCTGCTGGCGCAAGACGAGGCCGGCTATGCCAATCTCTGCGCGCTGGCGAGCCAGGCGCATGTCGATCGGCCGGAGATGGAAGAGGCGCATGTCTCGTTCGCCACGCTGGAGACGCATAAAGAGGGCCTGATCTGCCTCACGGCGAGCGGAGAGGGTGCGTTGGCCCGGCTGCTGGCCGAAGGTCTGGCGCAGGAGGCGGGGCGTTATCTCGGGCGGCTCTCAGCGCTGTTCAGGGACCGGCTGTATATCGAGCTGTCGCGCACGGGCGATCCGGTCATGGAAGCGGCCGAGGCGACGCTGATCGATCTGGCTTACGCGCGCAACCTGCCGCTCGTCGCCACCAATCCCGCTTGCTATGCCGATGCGGATTTCCATCCCGCGCATGACGTGCTGCTCTGCATCGCGCACAGCAGCTATGTCGAAAGCGAGGAACGGCCGAGAAGCTCGCCGCAAAGCTGGATGAAATCGGCGGCGGACATGACGGCGCTGTTCGACGATCTGCCGGAAGCCATCGCCAACACGCTGGTCGTCGCGCAACGCTGCGCGGTGATGGCGCCCAAGCGCAAGCCCATTCTGCCGAGTCTCGCGGGCGACAAGGCGGGCGAGGAAACGCAATTGCGCACCGATGCGGCGGCGGGTCTGGAAGACCGGCTGGAGACGCTGGGCATCACCGATGAGGATGCGCGCCAGCCCTATTTCGAGCGGCTGACGTTCGAACTGGATATCATCATCCAGATGGGCTTCCCCGGCTACTTCCTGATCGTGGCCGACTTCATCAAATGGGCGAAGGCGCATGACATCCCGGTCGGGCCGGGCCGTGGATCGGGTGCCGGCTCGCTGGTCGCGTGGGCACTGACGATTACCGATCTCGATCCGCTCGCGCTCGGCCTCCTGTTCGAGCGCTTCCTCAATCCCGAGCGCGTCTCGATGCCGGACTTCGACATCGATTTCTGCGAAACGCGGCGGGGCGAGGTGATCCGCTATGTGCAGCGCAAATATGGCCACGATCAGGTGGCGCAGATCATCACCTTCGGTACGCTCAAGGCGCGCGCGGCGCTGAAGGATACGGGCCGCGTTCTCCAGATGGGTTATAATCAGGTGGACCGGTTGGCCAAACTGGTGCCAAACCATCCGACCGATCCTTGGACGCTGGAGCGGACCATGAACGGTTCCGCCGAGTTCGTGGCCGAATACAAGGCGGACGGGCAGATCAAGCGGCTGGTCGATCAGGCCATGCAGCTCGAAGGATTGCCGCGCAACAGCTCCACGCACGCCGCCGGCGTGGTGATCGGCGACCGGCCGCTCTCGCAGCTCGTCCCGCTGTATCGCGATCCCAAATCCGACATGCCGGTGACGCAGTTCGACATGAAATATGTCGAGACGGCGGGGCTGGTGAAGTTCGACTTTCTTGGCCTCAAGACGCTCTCGGTACTCCAGCGCGCTATCCAATTGCTGGCGAAACGCGACGTGGCGGTGGATCTCAACACGCTCAGCTGGGATGACCAAGGGGTCTACGATCTGCTCAAGCGCGGTGACACGGTGGGCGTGTTCCAGCTTGAATCGGAAGGCATGCGCAAGACGCTCGCCGCCGTGAAACCCACCAATTTCGGCGATATCATCGCGCTGGTTTCGCTCTATCGCCCCGGCCCGATGGACAATATTCCCGCCTTCGGTCGCCGCAAGAATGGCGAGGAGGAGATCGAATATCCCCATGCGCTGCTGGAACCGATCCTGAACGAGACCTACGGAATCTTCGTCTATCAGGAGCAGGTGATGCAGGCCGCGCAGATCCTGGCCGGCTATTCGCTCGGCGGCGCGGACCTGCTGCGCCGCGCCATGGGCAAGAAGATCAAGGCGGAGATGGACGCCCAGCGCGCCACCTTCGTCGAAGGATGCAGGAAAACCAACGATATCGACAAGAAGAAGGCCAATGAGCTGTTCGACTTGATCGACAAGTTCGCGGGCTATGGCTTCAACAAGAGCCACGCGGCGGCCTATGCGCTGCTCGCTTATCAAACGGCGTGGCTGAAGGCGCATTATCCCGCCGAATTCTACGCGGCTTCCATGGCGTTCGACATCCACCAGACCGACAAGCTCACGGTCTTCGTGGACGATATGCGGCGCATGGGCCTCACTTGCCTCGCGCCGGACATCAATGTGAGCGAGGCCGATTTCTCGGTGGAGCCCGATCCCGGCGATCCGGCCCGCCATGCCGTGCGCTACGCGTTGGGCGGCCTCAAGGGCGTGGGCGAGAAGGCCATGGAAACGCTGGTCGAGGAGCGCGGTCGCAGTGGGCGGTTCCGCGATCTCGACGATTTCGCCGGCAGGATCGAGCCGCGTCTGCTCAACCGCCGCCAGCTTGAAAGCCTCGCGGCGGCCGGCGCGTTTGACAGCATGGGGCTGGACCGTGCCGTGGTCCATGCCGCCGCCGAGACGATTCTCGCGGTTGCCGCCAATGCCGCCGTACAGCGCGAAAGCGGGCAGGGGGGGCTCTTTGGTGGGGACGAGGGCCCCCATGCCGACGTGCCCCTGCATAATGTCAAATGGACGGCGACCGAGCAGATGGCTCAGGAGAAGGAGGCCTTCGGCTTCTATTTCTCGAAGCATCCTGTGGATCGCTACCGCGCTCTAGCCCGCGGCAAGGGCGTGCGCAGCTATGCGGAGCTGTGCGGCCAGTCGGACGGGATCGGTTCGGGCGAACGCAACAGTGCGATGATGGCCGGTCTCGTCGAGGACATCCGTTGGCGCGAGACGAAGCGGGGCGCGCGCTATGCCTCGGCGACCTTCTCGGATTCGAGTGGACAGTTCCAGGCGAGTTGCTTCGATGAGGAAAGCTGCAAGCTGCTCGCCAGCCTGCATGAGACTAATGAGTGCGGCTTGCTGACCGTCGAGCTGGATCGCCAGCCCGGCGAGGAGACGCCGCGGGTGACGGTGCGGAACGTGCAATCCTTCGCGCGGCTGGCGGGCACGGCGCGCATGCGGATGACGATCGCCGTCGAGGCGCCGGAGGCCATCGCGCCCCTCGCAGCGATGCTGAAGGAACGGCGCGGCGGCCGATCCACCGTGGAGCTTGACGCGGCGCTTCCGGACGGCGCCCGCGCGACGGTGATACTGGGCGAGGACTTCCAGCTCGATACGGAACTGGCCGAGCGGATCGAGACCGTCCGCGGCATTTCACGCGCTGTTCTGGCCGGCGCAGCTCCTCATCTGGCGCTCGTCGCTTCCAGATAAAGTCATCTTCGAAGATTCGGCAAGGCAACCTCGTGCTGGAGAAGCAATCCATTGTTTTTAGGGGGATTGCAGTGATGCCTTTCGTCTGGTTTATGATTATCCGGAAATAGACCGAGGGGAGGATCCAAAATGATGTCCATGCAAGGCGCGACCGGACGACGCAGTTTTCTCGCAGGCGCGACGGTAGGTCTCGCGGCCATGGCGGCGCAGGGCGCGCGGGCGCAGAGCCCGTCTGCCGGCAGCGCGACCGCCGGCAGGGGCGTCGATCCTGCGCATGCCGATTATCGCATCGTCCGGGTCACGGCGACGCCGATCGCCGTGCGCGACACCTTCGATTATGGCGGCGTGCAAAAGCCCGCCACCGGGGTCGGGGTCTATGTCGAGGTGGAGACGGCCGGCGGGCTCATCGGCCATGGCATGACCACGATCATCGACAGCATCGGCACTGCAGCGCTCATCAACGGCATCGCCGGCCCGGCTATCATCGGGAGCAGCGCGCTCGATACCGAGGCGGTATGGGAGAAGCTCTACTGGAAGCTCTCACCGCGCGGGCAGACGGGCTTTTCCGGACATGTGATCGCCCCCATCGACATCGCGCTCTGGGACATCAAGGGCAAGGCGCTGGGCGTGCCGATCGCCACACTCATCGGTGGCGCGCGTGAGGCGGTGCCGATCTATGTCACGTTCGGGCCGCATTTCCTCAATCGGGAGGAACTGGTGGCCGTGGCGAAGGACATGGTCTCGCGCGGCTATTGGAGCCTCAAGATGGTTGTCGGACACGGCGCCATGGCCAATCGGGACCGGATGCCGATGGAAGACGTGGTGCGCGAGGATATCGCACGCGCGCGCGCCGTGCGGGAGGCCGTGGGCGACAAGGTGCACCTCCACGTCGATGGCAATTGCAGTTTCGATCTGCCCAATGCCGAGCGGCTCGCGCTGGCGCTCAAGGAGTTGGACCTGGACTTCTTCGAGGAGCCGCTGCTGCAGAACGACGTGCGGTTGATGGCCGAATTGCGGCGGCGCACCGGAATCCGCATTGCGGCCGGGCAGAACGAGGCGCTGTCCTTCCGCTTCCGGGACATGCTGGTGGGCGGCGCCGTCGATTTCGTGCAGCCCAATGTGATGATCACCAGCGGCTACACCCATTGCATCAAGATTGCGGGCATGGCGGCCGCCTTCAATATCGGCATGCATAATGGCGGGGCCGGCGCCTTGCAGAACATGCACCTCCATGCCGGGCTCGCCAATGGCGGCTATTGCGAGTGGCACCTCCCCTGGATGCTGATGAACAGCAAGCTCTACAAGGACATGCCGGAGCCGGTGAAGGGGCGGCTTTCCATCCCCAAGCGGCCGGGCCTCGGTTTTGAAGCCGACCCGGCAGCGCTGCGCGAATTCGTGATGAAACGGGATTGAGCGGGACGTGCCGCTTCAAGCCGATAAGGACAGCCGCTAAAACAACTCGCCCTGGTTGCGCGGCGGCACGAACAGGTCGCGGCGCAGCGTCACGCGGCCATGGGTCAGGCCATGCCGGGCGCGTGCCTTCTCGAAGCGCATGCGGAGCAAATCCGCATAGGGACCCGATCCACGCATGCGAGATCCGAACGCAGGGTCATTGTCGCGCCCGCCCCGGATGGAGCGAATGAGGCTCATGACCTTGCCCGCCCGATCCGGGAAATGTTCCGCCAGCCATTGCCGGAACAGCGGCGCGACTTCGAAGGGCAGGCGCACGGGGATGAAGGAGACCGAGCGCGCGCCTTCCCGTGCCGCCGCCTCCACCAGCGCCTCGATTTCATGATCGTTGACCGCCGGGATCATCGGCGCGAGGCTGGCATGGGTCGGCACGCCCGCTTGTGCGAGGCCCCGGATGCCCGCTAGCCGCTTGGCCGGGCCGGGCGCGCGCGGTTCCAGCTTGCGATGAAGCGCGGGGTCCAGCGTCGTCAGCGAGATCGCAACCGC
>Ga0160433_100461_pt1 | contig 20382 bp, 16 predicted proteins | sample HID1972K_E0MG_FD_108235 | JGI IMG/M metagenome (GOLD analysis project Ga0160433, IMG submission 108235) | Enriched pill bug-associated microbial communities from UW Madison campus, WI, USA - HID1972K_E0 MG | ecosystem: Host-associated > Arthropoda: Insects > Digestive system > Unclassified ...
CAGCACCGCCAGCGCGTTACCCACCACGTTCAGCGCGGTACGCGCCATGTCGAGGATACGGTCTACGCCTGCGATAAACGCCAGCCCTTCCAGCGGAATACCCACGCTACCGAGCGTCGCCAGTAACACCACGAACGACACCCCAGGCACGCCCGCGATCCCTTTCGACGTCACCATTAACGTCAGCACCAGAATGATTTCCTGGCCGATGGACAGGTCAATGCCGTACAGCTGGGCGATAAAAATCGCCGCGATGCTTTGGTACAACGTCGAGCCATCAAGGTTGAAGGAGTAGCCCGTCGGCACCACGAAACTGGTGATCGACGCCGGTGCGCCGTAGGCTTCCATCTTCTCGATAATTCGCGGCAGTACGCTTTCGGAGCTCGCCGTGGAGTACGCCAGAATCAGCTCGTCCTTCAGGATGCGAATCAAAATCCAGATGCTAAACCCGCACATTTTCGCGACCGCGCCCAGCACCACCAGCGCGAAGAACATGATGGCGGCGTACACCAAAATAACCAGCTTGGCGAGCGGCCACAGGGAGGCGAAACCAAAGTTGGCAACGGTGACGGAAATCAGCGCGAACACGCCGACTGGCGCATAGCGCATCACCATGTGCGTCACTTTGAACATCGTTTCGGAAACCGAACGGAAGACGGTGACCAGCGGCTCGCGATGCGTCGACGGCAGCGATGAGAGCCCCAGACCAAACAGCACCGAGAAGAAGATGATCGGCAGCATGTCGCCTTTCGCCATCGAGGCGAAAATGTTGGTCGGTACCAACGACAGGATCGTGCCCATCAGGCCATGCGCGTGGCTCTGTACATCGGTCGCAGTGCTCTGGTATTTCGAAATATCCACCGTCGCAAGGGTCGACATATCAATGCCTGACCCCGGCTGGAACACATTCGCCAGCGTAATACCTAACACGATAGCGAGAGTAGTGATGATTTCGAAATAGATAATGGTTTTCGCACCGATACGGCCCAGCGACTTGGCATCGCCCACGCCCGCAATCCCGACCACCAGCGTCGAAATCACAATCGGTACCACAATCATTTTGATCAGATGAATGAAGATATCACCGGCGGGTGATAACAGATTAGCAATCAGCCATTCACGGCTATCACTTTGATAATGAAGATAACTACCCAGTAGGATACCCAGCACTAACGCCAGCAGTATCTGCCAGGCAAGGCTGACTTTCGCTTTTTTCATAACTACGGACTTCCTCAACGCAGGGAGACATTTTGTTACGCATGTTTCCCACTGAAACGGGGGATGATTTGTGTTGTTTTATTTAAGACGAATTATAACGCGGCGTATCAGTACCACCTGCACGGCATCCTGCGCAAGCCTTTCAGAACGGGGGTTTTCACCGACAAAACAGTGAATAAGGGGGATTAAATTCGGTTAACTAAAATAACCTTTTGTTATAGCAAACATTTTTTAGTTTAAAAATGCATAAATTCACCATGGTTATTATTTCTCTTCTAACGTTCGTTTGGCGAATTTTCATACTCTGCAATTAATGCGTGATCTGTCGCCCAAATAATAAACAAAGCAACCAAAACCCCTATAATTAACGTTTGCTTGACATATTATTAACATTCTACAGGGAGAAAAAAAGCATGAGCCAAATACACAAACATTCTATTCCCGCAAACATTGCGGAAAATTGCCTGATCAACCCGGAGCAGTATGCGGCGAAGTATCAACAGTCGGTAAGCGACCCTGATGCCTTTTGGGGCGAGCAGGGAAAAATCCTCGACTGGATGAAGCCCTATCAGAACGTTAAAAACACCTCTTTCGCTCCCGGGAACGTCTCAATCAAATGGTATGAAGACGGCACCCTGAATCTGGCGGCCAACTGCCTCGACCGCCATCTGGCCGAACGCGGCGACCAGACCGCCATCATCTGGGAAGGCGACGACGCCACCCAGAGCAAACACATTTCCTATAAAGAATTGCACGCCGACGTGTGCCGCTTCGCCAACGTGCTGACCGACCTCGGCATCAAAAAAGGCGATGTGGTGGCGATTTACATGCCAATGGTGCCGGAAGCGGCGGTGGCAATGCTCGCCTGCGCGCGCATTGGTGCCGTGCATTCGGTCATTTTCGGCGGCTTCTCACCGGAAGCGGTTGCCGGACGCATTATCGATTCCAGCTCCCGCCTGGTGATCACCGCCGATGAAGGCGTGCGCGCTGGCCGCTCCATTCCACTGAAGAAAAACGTCGATGACGCGCTGAAAAACCCGAATGTTAACACTGTCGAACACGTGGTGGTCCTGAAACGTACCGGCGGAACTATCGCCTGGCAGGAAGGCCGCGACCTGTGGTGGAGCGAGCAGGTAGAAAAAGCCAGCGATCAGCATCAGCCGGTTGAAGTCGGCGCGGAAGACCCGCTGTTTATCCTCTACACCTCGGGTTCTACCGGCAAACCGAAAGGCGTGCAGCACACCACCGGCGGCTATCTGGTGTATGCGGCGACCACCTTCAAATACGTCTTTGATTACCATCAGGGCGATATCTACTGGTGTACCGCCGACGTCGGCTGGGTCACCGGTCACAGCTATCTGCTGTACGGCCCGCTGGCCTGCGGCGCGACCACGCTGATGTTTGAAGGCGTACCAAACTGGCCGACACCTGCGCGCATGAGCGAAGTGGTCGACAAACACAAAGTGAACATTCTCTACACCGCCCCGACCGCTATTCGCGCCCTGATGGCCGAAGGCGATAAGGCGATCCAGGGCACCGACCGCTCTTCCCTGCGCATTCTCGGTTCCGTGGGCGAGCCTATCAACCCGGAAGCCTGGGAGTGGTACTGGAAGAAAATCGGCAACGAAAAATGCCCGGTCATCGACACTTGGTGGCAGACCGAAACCGGCGGCTTCATGATCACCCCACTGCCGGGTGCGACCGAGCTGAAAGCCGGTTCCGCAACCCGTCCGTTCTTCGGCGTGCAGCCTGCGCTGGTCGATAACGAAGGCCATGTGCTGGAAGGGGCAACCGAAGGCAATCTGGTGATCACCGATTCCTGGCCGGGCCAGGCGCGCACGCTGTTTGGCGATCACGAACGTTTCGAACAGACCTACTTCTCGACCTTCAAAAACATGTACTTCAGTGGAGACGGCGCACGCCGTGATGAAGACGGTTACTTCTGGATTACGGGCCGCGTCGATGACGTGCTGAACGTGTCCGGCCACCGTCTGGGCACCGCAGAGATTGAGTCTGCGCTGGTCTCGCACCCAAAAATCGCCGAAGCGGCGGTGGTCGGCATTCCGCACAGCATTAAGGGCCAGGCGATTTATGCCTACGTCACGCTGAACCACGGCGAAGAGCCGAGCGCAGAACTGTACACCGAAGTGCGTAACTGGGTGCGCAAAGAGATTGGCCCGCTGGCGACACCGGACGTGCTGCACTGGACCGACTCGCTACCGAAAACCCGCTCCGGCAAAATCATGCGCCGTATTCTGCGCAAAATTGCCGCCGGAGATACCAGCAACTTTGGTGATACCTCAACCCTGGCCGATCCGGGCGTGGTGGAAAAACTGCTCGAAGAGAAGCAGTCCATCTCAATGCCTTCTTAACAATTCTTTCTCCCTCTCCCCGTGGGAGAGGGCCGGGGTGAGGGCATCTGACCTTTTCCCCCTCACCCTAACCCTCTCCCTCAAGGGAGAGGGGATAACACCCTCAAAACTATAAGCTCTACCCTTCCTCTGGAGACGCGGTGATGAATCACGATATTTGTCAGCAAATAGAAAACAGTGCGCATTTCAGGGAGCTCGTCGAAAAACGGCAACGGTTTGCCACCCTCCTGTCGATCATCATGCTGGTGGTCTACGTCGGTTTTATTCTGTTAATTGCTTTCGCCCCCGGCTGGCTCGGTACGCCGCTGCACCCGGGCACCAGCGTCACGCGCGGCATTCCCATCGGGATTGGCGTAATCATCATTTCTTTCGTGCTCACCGGCGTGTACGTCTGGCGAGCGAACGGTGAATTTGACCGGCTGACGAAGGCCGTTCTGCGTGAGGTGAAGGCACCATGAAAAAAATACTGACGGCACTGGCCACTGCGCTCCCGCTGGCGGCGAACGCGGCGGATTCCATTAGCGGTGAAGTGCAGCGCCAGCCCACCAACTGGCAGGCGATAATCATGTTCCTGATTTTCGTGCTGCTAACGCTGTATATCACCTACTGGGCCTCTAAACGCGTCCGCTCGCGCAACGATTACTACACCGCGGGCGGCAATATCACCGGTTTCCAGAACGGCCTGGCGATTGCCGGAGACTTTATGTCTGCGGCCTCATTCCTCGGCATTTCCGCGCTGGTGTATACCTCTGGCTATGACGGGCTGATTTACTCTCTCGGCTTCCTCGTCGGCTGGCCGATTATCCTGTTCCTGATAGCCGAACGTCTGCGTAACCTCGGGCGCTTTACCTTTGCCGACGTGGCCTCGTATCGCCTGAAACAGGGGCCGATTCGTATTCTGTCTGCCTGCGGATCGCTGGTGGTCGTGGCGCTGTATCTGATTGCCCAGATGGTCGGCGCCGGGAAGCTCATCGAACTGCTGTTCGGCCTGAACTACCACGTCGCCGTGGTGCTGGTCGGCGTGCTGATGGTGATGTACGTCCTGTTCGGCGGCATGTTAGCCACTACCTGGGTACAGATCATCAAAGCGGTACTGCTGCTGTTCGGCGCCAGCTTTATGGCGTTTATGGTCATGAAGCACGTGGGCTTTAGCTTCAATAACCTGTTCACCCAGGCGATGGCGGTCCACCCGAAAGGTGCGGCAATCATGAGCCCAGGCGGATTGGTGAAAGACCCGATATCTGCGCTGTCGTTAGGGTTGGGTCTGATGTTCGGCACCGCCGGGCTGCCGCACATTCTGATGCGTTTCTTCACTGTTAGCGACGCCCGTGAAGCGCGTAAAAGCGTGTTCTACGCCACCGGATTTATGGGTTACTTCTACATTCTGACCTTCATCATCGGCTTTGGCGCGATCATGCTGGTCGGGGCGAACCCGGCGTTTAAAGACGCGGCGGGCCAGTTGATTGGCGGTAACAATATGGCGGCGGTGCATCTGGCCGATGCGGTGGGCGGCAACCTGTTCCTCGGCTTCATTTCAGCCGTGGCATTCGCCACCATTCTGGCGGTGGTTGCAGGTCTGACGCTGGCGGGCGCTTCTGCGGTGTCGCATGATCTCTACGCCAACGTGTTCCGCAAAGGTGCGTCCGAGCGCGATGAGCTGCGGGTGTCGAAAATCACCGTGCTTATTCTCGGCGTGGTCGCCATTCTGTTGGGGATTTTGTTTGAGAAGCAGAACATCGCCTTCATGGTCGGTCTGGCATTCTCGATTGCCGCAAGCTGCAACTTCCCGATAATCCTGCTCTCGATGTACTGGTCGAAACTGACCACGCGCGGGGCGATGATTGGCGGCTGGTTGGGTCTGCTGACGGCGATTGTGCTGATGGTCCTCGGCCCGACAATTTGGGTGCAAATCCTCGGCCACGAAAAAGCCCTCTTCCCGTATGAATACCCGGCGCTGTTCTCCATCGCCGTGGCGTTTATTGGGATCTGGGTGTTCTCTGCCACGGACAACTCCGAAGCTGGCATGCGCGAACGCGAACAGTTCCGCGCGCAGTTTATTCGTTCTCAAACCGGGATTGGCATCGACCAGGGCCGGGCGCACTAACGGTATTCTCCCCGGCCTTCCGGCCGGGGATTTCTCAGAACATCGCCCACGCGACTAACGGCGCGCACAGGACCATCGTGACGCCGGAAAGCATCATGACCAGACTGGCAATCACCCCTTCCTGTGGGCCAAGTTCGTAAGAACGGGCGGTGCCTGCGCCGTGTGATGCCGCGCCAAAACCTGCGCCTTTCGCCATGCCTTCCCGAATGGCGAGACGCAAAAACAGCATATCGCCGACCGCCATGCCAAACACACCGGTAATCACCACGAACAGCGCCACCAGCTCCGGCTGTCCGCCCAGCGGCTTCGCGGCGGCGAGGGCAAACGGTGTGGTGATGGAACGCACCGCCAGGCTGCGCTGTATTTCATCCGACAACGTAAACAGACGCGCCAGCCACACCGAGCTGCATACCGCCACCACATTCGCCGTCAGCACACCTGCGCTGAGGGACATCCAGTGGCGCTTGATGACCGCCAGATTGTCATACACCGGCACTGCAAAGGCGAGGGTCGCCGGGCCGAGCAACCACAGCAGCCAGTGCGCTTCGCCCATGTAATTCTGATAAGAGATGTGGCCGAATACCAAAATCAGCACCAGCAACAGCGGGGTGAAGACCAGTGGCATCAACGGCAGTTTGCGAAAACGACGATACAGACGTTTGTTGGCGTAATAGAGTCCGAGGGTCATTGCCAGACACAGCAGGCTCAGGGCAAGACTATTCACGGTTCAGCCTGCTCAGCTCATAGCGATACACTTTATCAACCACCCAGGCGGTTGCGCCCAGTACCATCACGGTGCTCAAGGCTATCACCAGAAAAATGCGCCAGCCGTCGACCATCAGCAATTGCGCGTAATTCACCACCGCCACCACCGCCGGAACGAAAAACAGCAGCATTTCCGCCAGCAGCCAACGCGAACCGGCGCGTACCCAGTTGAGCGGCAAAATGCGGCACACAATGAGCGCCAGCATCAGCACTAAACCGACCAGATTGGCAGGCAGCGGAAGATGGCCCCACGCCACCAGATGTTCCGCCAGTACAAACAATCCGGCGTACAACACCACCTGCACCGGGACCTGAAGATGGTGCAGGACAGCAGGCGTTACGCGCCCTAAGGCCACAGCCATGAATGAAATTCCTGAAAAAAATGAAGGTGTTCAGTATAGAGAGCCGCCGAGTGCGACTGAAATGAATTAAAATCATTGAAGGTATAGTTTCGAGGAATAATCATGGACATAAGAACGCTTCGCTATTTCGTTGAAGTGGTCCGGCAACAGAGCTTTACCCGTGCGGCAGAGAAGTTGTTTGTCACACAACCTACCATCAGTAAGATGTTGAAAAATTTAGAAGATGACCTCAACTGTACCCTGCTCATCCGTGACGGGCGCAAGCTGCTTCTGACCGATACCGGACGCGTGGTGTTTGAGCGCGGCCTGGCGATCCTGGCTGAATTCCGCCAGCTTGAAGCGGAACTCAGTGATATCAATCACCTGCAAAAAGGGTTACTGCGCCTCGGGATTCCGCCTATGGTTGGCATGTTAATGGCCGGCCCGATCAGTTTGTTTCGCCAGCGCTACCCCGGCGTGGAACTCAAAATTGCCGAATTTGGTGGGCTGACGGTGCAACAGGCGGTGATGAACGGCGAGCTCGATGTGGCGATGACCGCCCTGCCCGTGGATGAAGACAGCGGCCTGTCGACGATGCCGCTGTTCAGCCATCCGCTGTGCGTGCTGGTGCCAAAATCCGGTGAATGGCTGCACGTTGAGTCCATCAGCCCGGCACAGTTAGCCGCGCACCCGCTGCTGATTTATAACGAAGATTTCGCGCTCAGCCGCCAGTTGATGACCCTGTTTTCCGAGCATGACGTCAAGCCGCGCATAGCGGTGCGCAGCGGCCAGTGGGATTTTTTGGCCGCGATGGTCCAGGCGGGCGTTGGCGTGGCGATACTACCGGAACCGATTTGCCAGCGTCTCGACAAAAACACCCTGCGCTGGATCCCCCTCGACAGCGAGTTGCACTGGCAATTGGGCATGATTTGGCGCGAAGGCACGTACCTCTCGCACAGCGCCCAGGCCTGGCTCCAGTGTTGCGAAGGATTTTGGTTGCCGGAAGGCTAGCCGGGTTCCCCGCTTTCCCTATTGCTCATTCTGCGGTGCAGACTGCGCCCGATCACACTTCCCGCACCGGGATAAAATATTACTTCTTGTTACTTTATCTGGAATATATTATTCCAAACCATAGAGAACGCTATTCATCGAGGTCGTTATGAAAATTGATTTATCCGCACTGACTACAGAGAGCCGCAACCAGGCGAGCGAGAACATTGACACCCTGTCGACGCTGGAGATGCTGAAAGTCATTAATGCGGAAGACCAAAAAGTCGCGCTGGCAGTTGAAGAACAGTTGCCCGCCATCGCGAAGGCCGTCGATGCGATTACTCAAGCCTTTTCCAGCGGTGGACGCCTGATTTACTGCGGCGCGGGCACCTCGGGACGCCTCGGTATTCTGGATGCCAGCGAATGCCCACCTACCTATGGCACGCCGCGCGAAATGGTGGTTGGCCTGATTGCAGGCGGTAAAACCGCCATTTTGCAGGCGGTCGAAAACGCCGAAGACAGCCCACAGATGGGCGAGCAGGATCTGCGTGATTTGGCCCTGAACGAACGCGACGTGGTCATCGGTATTGCGGCCAGCGGGCGCACGCCATATGTGATTGGCGCCCTGAACTACGCACGCAGCGTGGGCGCGACAACCGGCGCAATCGCCTGCAACCGCGGCAGCGAAATTGGCAAACTGGCCGACATCGCCATCGAACCGATGGTCGGCCCGGAAGTGGTCACCGGTTCTTCACGGATGAAAGCCGGCACCGCCCAGAAACTGGTGCTCAATATGCTGACTACCGGGGCGATGATCCGCTCGGGCAAAGTGTTCGGCAACCTGATGGTCGATGTGGAAGCCACCAATGCCAAGCTGCTGCAGCGCCAGGTAAACATCGTGGTGCAGGCGACCGAGTGCGACCCGGCGACGGCGGAAGCTGCACTGAACGCCTGCGATCGTCACTGTAAAACCGCCATTGTGATGGTTCTGGCGGGCGTCAGCGCCGCCGATGCCAGCGCGATGCTGAGCAACAACAACGGCTTCATTCGCAATGCCATCCAGGGCATCGGGAGTAACTGATCATGGCGAAAATAACCGGCTCGATGATCGAGCAACTTCTGCGATTGGCGGGAGGCCCGGCGAACATCAGCGTGTGTGGCAACTGCATGACGCGCCTGCGCCTGACGCTGGTCGATCGGGACGCCGCCGATATCGCACAGCTCAAAGCGGTGCCCGGCGTCCTCGGCGTGATTAACGGCGACGACCAGCTGCAAATTATTCTCGGGCCGGGTAAAGCGCAAACTGCCAGTGAAATGATGAATGACCTGCTGAAATCAGAAGGTGCCGAAGTGGCTGCACCGGCGTCAGATGCCGACCTGAAAACGCAGGCCAGCCAGAATAAAGCGAAGATGAAAGGCAAGCAGAACAGCGCGGTGCATAACTTTTTGACCAAGTTTGCTACCATCTTTACCCCGCTCATTCCAGGCTTTATCGCCGCGGGCCTGTTGCTGGGTATCGCGACGCTATTACAGCAAATTTTCATCAACGACAGCGCTTCACCGGCGACCTGGCTCGTGGACCTGATCGCCTATATGAAAGTGTTCAGCATCGGCCTGTTCACCTTCCTCAGCATTCTTATCGGCTTCAACACCCAAAAAGCGTTCGGTGGCTCGGGCGTGAACGGCGCGATTATCGCCTCGCTGTTTATTTTGCGCTACGTGCCGGAAGGTAAAGTCGGCTATTACGCGGGAATGCAGGACTTTTTCGGGCTGGTTATCGACCCGCGCGGCAATATTATTGGCGTGCTGCTGGCCTGTATTCTCGGCGCGTGGATTGAGCGTCAGGTGCGGCGCTTCATTCATGATTCGCTGGATATGATCCTGACGTCATCGATTACGCTGCTGATTACCGGGGCCATCACTTTCACGGTGATTATGCCGATTGGCGGCGAGCTGTTTAAAGGCATGTCGTGGCTGTTCCTGCACCTGAACGGCAACCCGTTTGGCACCGCGCTGCTGGCCGGTCTGTTCCTGATAGCCGTTGTGTTCGGCATTCATCAGGGCTTTGTGCCCGTGTATTTCGCGCTGATGGACGCGCAGGGCTTTAACTCTCTGTTCCCGATTCTGGCGATGGCCGGTGCCGGGCAGGTCGGCGCGTCACTGGCGCTGTACTTCCGCGCCAAACACGGCTCGCTGCTACGCACGCAAATTAAAGGCGCCATTTTCCCGGGCCTGCTGGGGATTGGCGAACCGCTGATTTACGGCGTAACGCTGCCTCGCCTGAAACCCTTCGTGACGGCTTGCCTCGGCGGCGCGGTGGGTGGCTTCTTCATTGGCTTGATTTCGTGGCTGGGGCTGCCGGTTGGCCTCAACACCGTCTTCGGCCCATCTGGCCTGGTGTCGATTCCGTTGATGACATCTTCGCAGGGTATTTTCGCCGGCATGGCGGTGTACGTGGCGGGTATTCTGATTTCGTATCTGGCCGGTTTTGTTTTGACCTGGTTCTTTGGCAGTAAAAACGTCGACCTGCAATAACGGTCGGCGATATTCCCCCCCCTTTAAGCCGCCATTTAGGCGGCTTTTTTTTGGGCTGAATTTACTGGTCTTCTATCAACAACGCTTCCAGCAAATCGAGATCGTGTAGCAGTTTTTGCAGCGTTTCGTTACTTATCTGTCGGGTGGCACGCAGATGGTAAAGCTCACCGCGCTCCGAGCGCAGCGCCGCAAGGCGGAAGCGGCGTTCAAGGCTCTCTTCCAGCATTGAGCTTTCGACATCTTTGCGTCCATCAACCCGACGCCGCAGGTTACCGATGACCCGCGAACTCACTTCGGTGAGCAGCTGGTTATCAATGTTTTCTTTGGTGTCTGCTGCAAGCCGTTCTTCCATTTTCTGGATAGCGACAATGGCAACATCTGCCGTGGCGGACCGCGCCAGACGCTCTTCTTTGTGCTGCTGAGACTGGTCGGCAACCTCAATGTGGCGCAACAATATTGGCAGAATCACCACGCCAACAAACAGCGAGAACAGGATCACGCCCGCCGAGAGGAACACCAGCTCGTAACGCGCCGGGAAGATATTGCCATTCGGCAATAACAACGGAATGGAGAGCACACCGGCCAGCGTAATCGCCCCGCGCACGCCTGCAAATGAGGCAATCAGCAGCTCGCGCGTGGTCCAGCTCCCGAATTCCATCGGTTTCTTTTTCAGGAAACGCAGGCTGAAGCGCTGCATGGTCCACAGCCAGCCAAAACGCACCAGCATCAGCGCGGTATAAATCAGGATAACGTCGGCGAATAGCACCCAGGTTTCGACATTCGGATCCGCTTCTGCTGCCACCAGTGACGTTTCGAGAATGCCCGGCAGCTGCAGGCCCAACAGCAGGAATACCATGCCGTTAAACACGAACTCCAGCATCGCCCAGGTGCTGTTGGCACGCAGACGCATGGCCAGCGGTGCGGTGCGCATCACGCCAGAACGGGTGATGGTCATCCCGGCGGCGACGGCAGCCAGAATCCCCGACACGCCGATGTGTTCGGCAATAAGGTAAGACGCGAACGGCAACAGGAACAGCAGCACAATTTGTGTCGCGGGTTCATCGCCGCCCCAGCGGCTGAGGAAACGTAATGAGCGTCCGTATGACCAACTGACGATAAACCCGGCCAGGATACCGCCGGTCGCTACTTTGACGAACTCCAGCGCGGCCCCGCTGACGGTGAACACCATGGTGCCCATCACCACGGCGACGGCAAATTTTAATGCCACCAGACCGGACGCATCGTTCATCAGCGCCTCGCCCTGCAAGATGCCCATGATCTTTTTCGGGATGCGCCCTTCCCCGACGATACCGGACAGTGCCACGGCATCAGTGGGCGACAGCACCGCCGCCAGCGCAAAGGCCGGTAACAGCGGAATGCCCGGCACCGCCCAGTAAATCAGGAAGCCGATACCCACTACCGTCACCAGCACTAACGCCAGTGCAAGGCCAAAAATCTCTCGTCCGTGTTCCAGAAATTCACGGGTCGGCGTTTTCCAGCCATCGGCAAAGAGCAGTGGCGGAATAAACAGAACGAGGAACAATTCCGGGTCAAACTCGACGTGAAGCCCGAACGTAGGCCACGCCAGCACCGCCCCGATACCAATTTGCATCAGTGGCAGTGGAACCTGAAAAGGGAGGACGCGGGTGATAACCCCGGAAAGGGAGACCACGAGGGTCATGATCAGTATTGTGAAGAATATTTCCATGCTATCCCTGTTTGCGATGTCTTATATCTGTTGCAACCTCTGATAATACGCCTTCAAGCTTATCGCAAAGAACGGCAGGATGTGCCCTAAAAAACAAAAAGGGCGACCCGTGGTCGCCCTCAGTGCCTGACGATACTCCGCTTGCCAGGCCTAAAATGTAGGCCCGATAAGCGTCAGCGCCATCGGGCTAAAAGCGCTTAGATAGCCCAGCCGCCCGCATAGAAGGCCACCAGCGCCAGGGCGATAACCACGGTGCCGATGTTCAGCTTGCGCCATTCACCGGATACCACGCGGCCAATCACCAGCGTCGCGAAACCGATCATGATGCCGGTCACGATGTTACAGGTCAGAACGATAAACACCGCAGTGATCAGCCCGGCCATCGCGTCGACGAAATCACCGAAGTCGATTTTCGCCACGTTGCTCAGCATCAGCAGGCCCACATACATCAGTGCCGGTGCGGTTGCATAAGCAGGCACCAGATATGAGAGCGGAGACAGGAACAGGATCAGCAGGAACAATACGCCAACGGTGATGGCCGTCAGGCCAGTTTTACCGCCCGCCGCAGTACCGGCAGCAGATTCGATGTAAACCGCAGCGGGTGCAGCCCCCACCAGACCGGAGAACACGCTGCTCAGGGAGTCTGTGGTTAACGCTTTGCCGCCGTTGATAATCTGCCCGTCTTTGTCCAGCAGGTTCGCCTGACCGGCGACGGCACGGATGGTTCCCGTGGCATCAAACACCGCAGTCATCACCAACGCCAGTACGCTTGGCAGAACCACCGGATTCAGCGCGCCCATGATATCGAGGCTGCCAATCAGTGAATTGCCGTGCTCATCGCTGAGAGAAGGCATCGCAAAGATACCGGAGAAATGCACGGTCGGATCGAAAATCAGACCGACAACGGACACGCCGACAATAGTCAGCAGAATGCCGCCCGGCACTTTCAGTTTTTCCAGACCGATAATCACCGCCAGACCAATCAGCGACATGATAACCGGGAAGCTCGCGAAGTGACCCAGGGTCACCGGCAGGCCGTCCAGCGGGTTTTTGATAACCAGACCAACGCCGTTCGCCGCGATCAGCAGCAGGAACAGACCGATACCAATCCCGGTGCCGTGCGCAACGCCCTGCGGCAGGTTGCGCAGGATCCAGCTACGAATACCGGTGGCGGAGATGATGGTGAACAGCACCCCCATCAGGAACACCGCACCCAGCGCCACAGGAATGCTGATGTGCTGACCCAGCACCAGGCTGAAGGCAGTAAACGCCGTCAGCGAGATGGCGCAGCCAATCGCCAGCGGCAGATTCGCCCACAGCCCCATGACCAGAGAACCGACACCCGCCACCAGACAGGTCGCCACGAAGACGGCCGCCGGAGGGAAGCCCGCTTTACCGAGCATGCCCGGTACGACGATAACGGAGTACACCATTGCCAGGAAGGTGGTTAAACCGGCAAGGACTTCCTGACGCACGGTGCTGCCACGAGCTGAAATTTTGAACCAGGCGTCCAAACCGCCGGTACGCGCTGAAGGCGTAGACATAGAAAACATCCCCTGAGAATTTTTATCATTCGTCCGTCTGCGTGGTGGACAATCCACTGCCAGCTAAGCGTTATATCCTTGTGCAACATCGCGACCAAGGGGGGTCGCAAAAAAGCAAACGATTAGCTCCACGCAAACAAAAACGGTGTGTAATGTGACCTGCCCTGAGATTTACTCACGGTAAAAAAAGGGCCGGTAAAAAAAGGCAAACGATTATCTGGTTTTTATACCGCCCTTTTCAACTGATGTTTATGCCATTTCGCTAAATTTCCCTTATGACGGTGAAGAAATAGACAACGTGTGCGCAAACGATATCGTCCATGCGCAATCTGCTAACATTTTTGCGAACGTTTGTTTTCATTTCGTCGTGTCATCGGTTTTTGTGATGATGAATCAGCTACCGGGGAAATCGAGTGGGCCGCCCTGTTGAATGGCTCTCTGCCAGGCGGGACGATTTTCAACGCGTTTTGTCCACGCCGTCAGATTCGGCATCGTGCCCTGTTCTCCACGCGCCAGCAATGCCATCGCCGGATAGCTCATCTGGATATCCGCCATGCTGAGCTGCTCCCCAGCAAACCACGTATTTTGCGCCAGGTGCGCTTCAATAAAGGCCGCATGCGTCGCCAGTTGTTTATTGAGATAGCCTTTCTGCACGCCTTGTCCCAGCAGTTTCCCCACCGTTCGCAATCCAATGGGCACCGGCGGCTTACCGAGGTTTGCAAACACCAATTTCATTAGCAGGAACGGCATCAGTGAGCCCTCGGCGTAATGCAGCCAGAAACGGTACTGGATGCGGGCCTGCGAGTTCAGGGGTTTTAGCGTTTGCCCGGGATCGTGCGTCTCCTGCAAATATTCCAGAATCGCGCCCGATTCGGCGAGGATCAGCCCGTCGTCTTCCAGCACCGGTGATTTCCCCAACGGATGCACTTTTTTCAGCGCCTCAGGCGCCAACATGGTCGGTTCACGCTGGTAACGCACGATTTGGTAGGGCAAATCCAGTTCTTCTAAAGCCCAAAGCACGCGCTGGGAGCGCGACAAATTAAGATGGTGCACCGTCAGCATGGTGTTCTCCTGTGAGTTGTTCAAAATAACTATAGGAACTGTGGTGAATGGCGGGAAATATTTCGGCTAAATAAGCGCCAAGGGCGGTGGCAAAAATCGGGTTGCGACTTACAATTAAAGTGTCAGTACAAACCGGAACCTCCAACCACTTTTGATCGACTGAGGCGTGCTGATGTCGGGGGAAACCCTCCTGTGAACCAACGGGATAGAGAGAAAGACAAAGACCGGAAAACAACTAAAGCGCCCAATTGTGGCGCTTTAGTTTTTTTAGGCATTCTCATCCGGGAAGTGTGCCCCGGGCCCTTTCTCACCGAGCATATCGCCCGGATTGCGCAGCGGGCAGTCGCGATGCGACAGGCAACCGCAGCCGATGCAGCCATCAAGCTGGTCCCGCAAAGCGACCAACGTGTGGATGCGGCTATCCAGCTCCTCGCGCCACTGAGACGACAGCTGTTTCCACGCTTTCGGGCTCAGGTTATGCCCTTCCGGCAGTACGCCCAGCGCATCGCTAATGGTGGAGAGCGGAATACCGATTCGCTGGGCAATCTTGATGATCGCCACATAACGCAGCACATCACGACGATATCGACGCTGGTTGCCTTCGTTACGCGTACTCTCAATTAAACCTTTGCTTTCATAGAAATGCAGTGCAGACACGGCAACGCCGCTACGCCTTGCCACTTCGCCCGGCGTCAGCAGCGTTTTAATGCGGGATGATTTCTTTTCCATAAAGCGCTTTACCTCAAGTTAACTTGAGGAATTATACTCGCCCGCAGACAAAACGACGAACCGAAATTGTGAAAGAGAGGCCGCTTATGTCCCATCACGACATCATTGAAACGCTGATTGAATGGATTGATGACCATATTGATCAACCGCTTAATATTGACGTGGTTGCCAGAAAATCGGGCTATTCAAAATGGTATTTGCAGCGGATGTTTCGCGCAGTGATGCATCAGACGTTGGGGGAATACATTCGCCAGCGGCGGTTGCTGATGGCGGCGGAAGCCCTGCGCACTACGCAGCGTCCGATTTTTGATATCGCGATGGATTTGGGTTACGTGTCACAGCAAACCTTTTCACGCGTCTTTCGCCGGGAGTTCGACCGCACCCCGAGCGACTATCGCCATCAGATTTCAGCGTGAGTCGCCTGATGACTTGCCCACGGCATTGAGCCCTGCTGCCATTCAATAAACGCGTGCGGCGGCATGGCTTTTGCGAAATGCCAGCCCTGACAGAACTGCACTCCACGTTTAAGTAGCCAGCTGACCTGCTCGGCGGTTTCTACGCCTTCCGCGATGGTTTTCAGCCGCAGGCTTTGCGCCATTTCGATGATATGTTCCGCAATCAAATGGCTGGTGCTGTTGGTGGTGAGCGTGTCGACGAACGATTTATCGATTTTCAGGATATCGACGTTCAGCGAATAGAGGTTGTGCAGGTTGGAATAGCCGGTGCCGAAATCATCGATGGCTACCTCATAGCCCGCCTGACGAAACGCCTGAATAACCGGTGTCGTTTTGGGCACATCAATAAACCCGCGCTCTGTCACCTCAATTTTGATTTGCTGAGCCCGAACCCCATACTGCAGGGCCTTATCGGAAATCATCGCAATCAGACGCGGAGAGTGGAAATCAGAGGCCGAGAGGTTAATGGAGATATACAGCTGCGGGTGGCGCTGCAGAAAATCACCTAAGTCGGTGAACACCGATTCCACGACGTAATCCGTCACCTGCTCAATTAAACCTTCTTTTTCCGCCAGCGGAATAAATTCAGCCGGGCTCATTACCGGGCCGTCAAACCCTGGCCAGCGCAGTAGTGCTTCGGCGCCAACGCATTGATTATTTTTGATATCGATAATGGGCTGATAGTGCAGCCGCAGTTGCTGCTTATTCAGCGCCCGCTGCAATAATCGCTTTGGCGAATTAAACCGCTGACGGCTGCGGGCCCAGGCCAGCAGGATAAGGATGCTGCAAATGAATCCCAGAGGCAGGGTCAGCATCGCCTGATGGCGGAAGTTTTGGAAATAACGCGCATCCGATGACGAAATAATAATAGCGATCGGCCGACGCTCAGAAAGTACGATGGTATAAAAACGGCCATCGTGCTGAAACGCAGACCCGCTGTCACGGATAAGCGGCTTTAATGTATTCAGACTGGCGTTTTCGCTGACGGAAAAGAAGGTGTTGGTTTTGGTGTCGTAGGCACCAAACGCGAGGCTACTATCATCCGTCACGATTTCGCCATAAGACAGCGGGTTTACCACCGCGACATAATTTCCGCGCTGCATATACGTCATGTTATAGCCGGGATAAAACGGGGTATCGCGATAATAATAAATCGCAATATCAGGCTTGCGGCGATAATTAGGCGCGGGCATCGACCAGGCTTTATCCGGATGTACCGACGTGGAGCAGACAAACCGATCGCCCTGCGCATAAATTAAATCTTCAACATACAGGCGCCCGCGAACGATATTTAACATCTGCTTCTGATGTTCTGGCGAGCAAAGCGTGCCGGTGTAATGTTCGGCGGCGTCTCTGGCGAGATCGGCCTGGCGTATAACCTGTTCCGTTTTATTCAGGGCGATGTGAGCGAATGTATTAAGCTGGCTGTGAGTTTCAGACTTGGCTCTGAGCTGTGCAAACCAAAGCGCAAGCATCACCGGCAAGAGCACGACGATGATCACCCCCAAGCCCCTCTGCACGTTGCTTCGCGCACTCTGATTCATTTTCAGCCTGATATCCCTGCATTTAATGTGCCTGACACTCAGGCTGGACGCTTTCTGACAGGGGGTAACGTTGCATGAATCATTCAACATTAGCAACCGTCTTTTGCCCTCAAAAATCGAATATGTGGTTATGACGATAATATTTGCCCGTAAGGCAAACTAAAAGTGAGTGCCAGCGCTTTTATTAAGTCTGCTATTTATTAAGTCATCGTTGATAATGTTGTTTAAAAGCAGGCGAAATGGAATTAAGTAAAATCCAATAAAATGGCAGGCGGTTTAAAAAAATGCCGCCCACTGTAAGATTAAGATGTCAATGAAGTCACCACCGTTTTGCCGCGTCCGGTGCGCTTGGCGTCATAAAGTGCGTTATCGACCAGCGTTAATAGCACAGCACGTTCGGCGTTATTTTCACTGACCACCATCGCGCCTGCGCTAAACGACAACACCACTGAGACACCGCCAACCTCAAAGGGCACGGAGCGCAGTTGCGCCCGCAGCCGATCGGTAAACGCAATCGCTTCGTCGGTTTCAGCAAACGGCAGCAGTAGCAGAAACTCCTCCCCGCCTAACCGTCCCAGCCGTGTCTGGCCCTCACACTGTTCGCGGATATGCTGGCAGAAGTACACCAGCGCATCGTCACCCGCCAGATGCCCCCAGCTATCGTTAATTTGCTTGAAGTGATCGAGGTCAATCATGACCATGACAAAGTGCGTATCAGTTTGTTCTGACTGACAATTTTCGAGGCTTTTCTGTAAGTGGTCGAGGATTGCCAGCCGATTGTAACAGCGGGTCAGCGCGTCGGTAGTGGCCTGAAACGCCAGCAGGTTTTCCGCGCGTTTCCGCTCGGTGATGTCCACGCCGATATTCATTATTTCGCCGTCGGGTAACATGATATTTGACCACAGCGTGGCCAGCACCTCACCATCACGTCGGTGCGGATACCATTCATGCATCTCAAGCGTAGGAGAGTAGTTCACCGACTCACGCACCCCACGACGCACTTCAGGATCGGGATAAAACAGCGCCAGCGGGTCCGGCTGACGATTTATTTCTTCCAGCGTCCAGCCGAATACCCGTTCACATTCTCCGTTCCATAATATGCAGCGATTATGTTTATCGAAGGAATTCATTAAAACCGGTGCGCGTTCAAAAAGAATACGATATTGATTAACGATATTTTTCAATTCTACGGCGGTGCGCTCACGGGTTATTAATTCAGTCATCGCGTCATGTAATTTCTCCGCAATTATCAGCGCCACGCTGCGTAATACTGCCGGCGCTAATAAAGGCTGGTCGAATGCCAGAAAAATAAAGGCGCGAGCATCTTCCTGTAGCGGGAATATTCGGCACAGTACGCCGCATTGTAATTCCAGCGCCAGCGGATGCGTGTCGGGATAAAGCAATCGCCCCACGTCCCGATGCCAACACTTCACCCGCCAGGGGGCCTGCTGCTGACGTAGAGCCACCAGCAAACGTCCGGCGCTTTCTTTGGCATACACGGGATCGCCCAACATCTCTAAATGCTGAACGTCGCCATTTTCCAGCATGATCCAGGACAGACGCGCCCCGAACACCTCGTGGATGAGCTGCAAAACATCGGCCAGCGTACGATGTGCGGACAAACCGGGCATGAGCTTGGCCAGACGATGCAGACAAAGCTCTGCATCATTAATTGCTGTGTGTAATCTGTCTTTTTTCATTTTTCATTCACAGGTTCGTTAAGGATAAAAACCCGCAATGAATAAATCAGATACTGATTTGCATGATTAAGCACAGGTTAATCATGAAGGTGTACACGCAGACTAACAAAACACACTGTGTTGTCTTAAAAAAATTACAAATAAAAAAATACTCAATGAAATCAATAGCTGATTAATTGATCGCAAGTAAACTTATTTATCCAGAAAGCATATGCCATGTGATTTATAATGTAAATATTGTACAAATGCTAAACTATCGTAACAATTTCCTATCTCACTGAAATATCAGATATCCCCGCCAAATAACGCCAAGAATATATTCTCAATATCAATATATAGGCTTAGTTTTTCGATTTCTCGTTATGTAAAATTTCACCATACCAGTGGCGAATAAAACAGCGAATGTGATATAGTTCACACAATCTTATGAAACACAAAACAGTGTTTCATTTCATTGGTCGAAGCCTGCCGATAGTCATAGTGTGATGCCCCTTATGAGCAACGCCGCGCTATCCCTGGCTCCGTTTTCAGAGGGTACGTTTCATGATGTCTGTCACCACCGGCGTTGTTCTCCTCCGCTGGCCACTCACGAGCGCAGTGCTAATGTTTTTGGCAAGTACGTTAAAAATTCAGTTCCGTAAATCCGATTACGCCGGGCTGGCGGTTCTCTGCAGCCTCTTTGGCGTTGCGGCCTCCTGCTGGTTCGCCACGGGTTTACTGGGGATTACCCTGGTCGACCTGACGCTGGTCTGGAACAACATCAAAGACGTGATGATAGAAGTCATGAGCCAGACTCCGACCCCAACAGCATGGCCGATGGTCGTGACCTGATTTCCGCGGCTCCGTCTGAGTTCGCAGAATAAAAAAAGCGCCTCCTTTGCGGGAAGCGCTTTTTTAATGCGTGACGTTTCTGTCAGACAATAGGCGTCGTTATCAGAACGGGATATCGTCGTCGAAATCCATCGGCGGTTCGTTAGACGGAGCCGGTGCAGCTGCGGGCTGCTGCTGCGGACGAGACTGCGCGCCGCCGCTGAACTGATTGCCACCGCCCTGTGGCTGCTGCGGTTGACCCCAGCTTCCACCTTGCTGCTGACCACCACCTGCTGGTGCACCGCCGCCCTGACGGCCGCCGAGCATCTGCATGGTGCCGCCCACGTTAACAACCACTTCAGTGGTGTATTTTTCAGCACCAGCCTGATCGGTCCATTTGCGGGTACGCAGCTGGCCTTCGATGTAGACCTGAGAACCTTTACGCAGATATTCACCGGCCACTTCTGCCAGTTTGCCGAACAGCACTACGCGGTGCCATTCAGTC